>QWCK01000053.1_pt1 | contig 183073 bp, 106 predicted proteins | sample 1972571 | NCBI WGS metagenome assembly QWCK01 (sample SAMN09866710, study PRJNA288562) | Human gut metagenome isolate term2_stool, whole genome shotgun sequencing... | isolation source: gut | host: Homo sapiens | place: USA: California
TGTGCATTCCCAACCAACGTAGTCCTCAAAACGACGGACTGAGGCTAGTCAACTAGAGACTTTTTCAAGCCTCGGCCTTTAGGCCGAGGTAGTTGACAACTGCTCCTAATCGTTTTTATTTATCGTTTCATTAGCAAGTCTATTCGCTACAGAAACAATATTCGAATAGAAATTACCCGCATGCCGGTCCGAAATCGCATCGGCAAGAAGTCGAGTCCATTCTAAATGCGAAACCGCTTCTCGAAGAAGACCGATATCCTCTGACTCTTTTAAATCTCTATCTTCAGTCCGCCGTCTTTCGAGAAGCATCCCGATGCAGTAATAGATAAAGCCGAGATGGTCTTCCGGTTCATTGGAATCCGTATTAGGCTTCAAACCGCAAGCCCTTAAGATTTTCCTTAATTCGTCTCTCGGTTCCTGCATTGCGAGACCCGTTAACCAGACGCTCTCGTAAAGAGAAAGACTCGAACCCCCGAGACAAAAGAGAGAGCCGTAATCTCGTCCGAGTGCCTGCAAGTCGAGCTGCTCAGAAAGCTCCTCATACTCGGCTTGAGAAATCAACCCGCATTGTCGGCAATTCTCTAATCCTAAAGTTAAGAGCTGAACATTCTCTTCACTGGGGCCGTTTAAAAAGAGAAGCCCCAGTGTTTTGAAGAAGAGCTCTGAACATTGTTCGGAAGAATGATTCAATTCAACCTCGCTTTGTTTGATGCTCACCATATTAATTAGAAGAAGAGTTCTCGGGACTCAAAGTAAATGTTCGGTTTCGTACGGTTGACATCCTCTTGCTTAAATCCGAGAGCAGTGCGTGTTGCATTCGGATGAAGCTTCAGAATTTCTTCTACGGGAAGAAGCTCTAATGCTCGTCCGGGGCAAGATGCCACACAAGCAGGTTTAAGTCCTTTTTCTAATCTGTCATAACAAAGATCGCATTTGGTCATGGGAGGTCTGGGCCCCTCAGCCTGCAAATCTTTGTAGTACTGAGGTGCGTCCCACGGACAGGCAGCTCGGCAGGCTCCGCAGCTGATGCACTTGGAAGAATCCACTCGGACTGCGCCGTATTTAGCTTCCTTAGAAATGGCCTTAACAGGACAAACCGGAATACACGCCGGTTCAGAACAATGATTGCAGCCGATCGATAACGGAACAATGGCAATGTTCGGAGCTTTTGTGCCGAATTCAAAAAACGTCACGCGTCTCCAGTTTTCTTTCGCATCAAATCTGCGAAGAATATCTTTTGAGTGTGCGCCGTTAAGCGTATCCGCTCTTGCGCCCGCGCCCCAAGAGGCGGGTGTATCAAAGGTCCCGGCCGTAGCCTCTGTTAATGCTCTGTTGAGATTGGCGTCTCCTCTTTTGCTCTCATTCCATTCTTTACAGGCGATGACACAAGTTTTGCAGCCTAAGCAGCGTTTCTGATTGAAGAAAAATGCATATTGAGTCATGGTTTATTCCTTATATCCTTGTCGATGAACTTAGGCTGGTTTTTGTTTGCTGACTTCGCAAAGATTTCCGCCCGCTGCAAATCCGCCTGACTTGTTGGTCTGCAGGTGAAGCACTGGATCTGCTGCTCCGATATCACGGTCTGTCGTTAGTGTGTTGACGGCTCCGCCGACATCCACTGCGACAATGTGCTTCTCAGGTTTTCCATCGCCGTCTAAATCAAACCATGCTTCGTATTTCTCCGTCGGGCTGGGCTGATACCAAGCGCCTTCACCGATAGAAACCACACCCGGCAATTGACGCAGAGTAATTTGTGCCGGAATTTTCATGCAGCCTGCATCGTTATGCACATACACTTCGTCTCCGTCGGAAATGCCTCGTTTTTGTGCATCTTCAGGGTTGATGAAGACGCAATGCGGGAAGGCGTCCATCAAAGAAGTCGTGTTATCAAAAGAGGAGTGACTTCTGTTGGGCATATGAGGAGTTGTGAACTGAAGACTGTATGCAATTCCTTTCGCACCTTTTTTACCTTCAAGCAAATCCTCAATTCCCTCGGGCGGTCTGACATACTGAGCACGAGCTGCTTTCTGTTTTAATCGTCCTCTTTCCGCAAGGAAAGGAGAGTAGAAGTTAATCTTGCCGGTATCGGTCGGGAATTCTCCCGGAGCAAATCTGGCCGCGTCGATGACAGAAGTTTCCGGTTTAACAAAGAGCTGAACGTTGCCTTCCTTCTGCATTTCTTCAAAGGTCGGAAGCTTGAATTCAGGATTGAGTTCCTTGTATTTTTCCGGAACCTTGGCGCCTGCCCACTGAATCTTCATGACATCGACGTCGGACTTACCGTCACGACCCCAGTTAATGCCGAGACGCTGAGCAATCAATTCGTTAATCTGCCAGTCGGTTTTGCATTCATACATCGGATCAAGAATCTGATTCACGAAATTCGTATCTGTTTTGACTCTGGAACCGGTGATGAAACTTTCTTCGAAGTGAGTGACAACCGGGAAAATAATATCCGAGTACCTGGCCGTCGTGCTCATGAAGCGGTCATAGGTAATAACGGAAGTTAATTTATTCCAGGCTTCTAATTTCGGATTGATGGCCGCACGCTGATTGAAAACGTCTCCGCTTCCGGCTCCCTTAATAAACATTTCAAGATGGAGCCTCGGATCTTCGCCTAAATCGATGCCGTTCAGAAGCTTAATATCTTCTCTTAATTGTTCCGGTGTGCGCGTGTCGCGCCCCGTCATAATGACTTGGCTCGAGACGTGTGTAGAGAACAAAAGCGGTTTGAAGGTCTTGCCGTGTGCCATGCCCGGAGCTTTGCCGAGTTTCACGGACATACCTTCATTCGGAGACAAAGAACCGATACCGCCGCCTCGAACAGTGGCATTTCCTGTCATTGCAGCCAGAGCCAGCATGAGCCAGGTGTAGTACATGCCGTTTCCGGTTCTTTGTGCCCCGCCGGCTGTCCAGGCAGAATAGATACAGGCAGGTTTGGTTTTACCGTAAGCAATCGCCAGATTCTTAATCGTCTTAGCAGGAACGCCGGAAAGAAGTTCAGCCCATTTCAAAACGCCTTCTTCGCCGCCATGTGCTGTATTCAATTCATCTAAATATTCAACAAAACTTTGTCCCTGCGGGACAGTGAAGCTTTGACCTTTCCATGGATGACCGTCAATAGGGCTCTTAGCCGGAGAATTGCTGATGACAGAGTCTCCGGGGAAGAATCCGAAGGTGTATTCCTTGATATAAGCGGGATTATGCAGATTTCTGCGATAGATCGTGTTGGCCATGGCAGCAAGGATTGCGGAATCAGTTCCGGGTCTCGGAGCTATCCAAGCAGGTACACCCGGAATGCCGGTTGCCATTGCTCCTACCGTTCCGGTGTATCTCGTATCAATCACGACAATCGGAATACCTTTCTCTCGTGCCTTCGTCATGATGAAAGGTAAGTGAGGAGAAGTGGTTTGTGGGTCGGCTGACCAAACAATGATCAGTTTGGAATTCAGCATATCGATAGCCGGATGACCTTTAACGCCTTTTCCTAAGGCGTTATAAAGGCAGTCGTTTTGATTGCCGGCCGAATGGTGACCGTAAGCAGAAAGGCATGGCCCCAGCATATTTAACGGAGCGCAGCCATTGTTCCAAATCGGCAGGTAGCCGAGTTCTTTTTGGCGATCCTGCATTTTGCGGATTGCCTCACAAGCTCTGTCTAATGCTTCGTCCCAGGAAACACGTTTAAAGCCGGCTGTATTTCCTCTTTCAATCGTTTGAATCAGAGGATATTTAAGACGGTCGGGAGCGTATAAACGTTTTCTTTCTGCATAACCTTTCATACAGGCTCGGCGCTGCATCTTTCCGATAGATTCATCGGAAGGAAGACAGTCTTTGGAAGGAATGTCGCCGGCACTGGTTAAGGCAAGGAGCTTTCCGTCTTTGACGTGAGCTTTGAGCATGCATTGTCCGTGACAATGGATTTCATGATAAGTATTAACAACTTTTACGTCGTCTTCCAGGGCAGGAATCGAACCGTTAATCAAAGGGGATTTTTGATTGTTAATGGCTTGAGCCCAAGTATTCAGACTCAATGAAGATGTGGCAGCGCCCACGGCTGTCGTACCTAAGAAAGTCCGACGTGTAATCTTTTTGGCTGTCATGTGCTCTCCTTAGTATTCGAGAAAAGAGGTGATGCAGCTATTTTGAATTTTTAGAGCAGGAGCGGGAACTGTCTATTAGTGCAGTTATTCAGTTTTGGAATAGCGAATCTCCCTTTAATTCTCCGATAACGCTGTGCGTCAGTAAGTTGGAGATCTCGAACTGTGATTTGCCTCTATTTTTGTTTCACCGGCAAAAATGCAAAACAAGTGTCTCAAGGCGTTGACACTAGTTTGCTTGCTTCAGATAATTTATTTGTTCTAACCAAGGAGAACAAAATGACCTCGATATCTAGAAGAAGTTTTCTTGTCGGTTCAACAGCAATGGTATGCAGTCTGCCGACATTTGCCGCCGAACCGGAAAACAAGTTTGATGAATCTGCCGATGTAGTGGTTGTCGGATTAGGCGGTGCCGGCGCCGCTGCTGCGATAACTGCCGCGGATCATAAGGCTTCTGTAATCATTCTTGAAAAACAACCTTTAGCCACTTTGCGCTCCAACACTCGAATGTCAGGCGGTTGGGTACATTGTCCGGATAAAGACGGAAATAAAGAAGAACTGCGCAAATACTTCAGAGCTTTATTCTCTGCTAAATACGCTGACAAACCATCCGTCGGAGAAGAAGATGACATCTCGAACGGAATGGCTGAATATTGGGTCGAATACACGCCGAACTTGATGGACTGGCTTAAATCTCTTGACCCTGAACTTAAAGGCCAAAAATTTAGCGGACCGGCTCAGTATGTTAACTTTCCCGGAGCTAAAACCAGCTCCTATGCTTCCTATCACTTAATGTTTCCCGCCAGGATGGGCAAAACTTCCAGCTATAACGGTCCCAAGAGTGAAGCGACAGAAGGGGAGGCTCTTTGGCGCGCATTAGAAAAAGGCATTCAAGATAGAAGCAGCCTGATTAGAGTCATCGATAACGCTCCGGCAGTTTCGTTAATCCTCAATAAAGACGGCCATGTAGTAGGTGTAGTTGCAAAGAAAGACGGTAAAGACATTCATATTCAAGCTAAGAAGGGTGTGATTCTTGCGTCCGGAGGTTATGAGTACAACGCTGAAATGCGCAAAGCATTTTTGCCCGGACCTTCTGTCGGAGGCTTTGCGTTCTACGGAACTCCTTACAACGAAGGAGAAGGTATTCGTATGGGCATAAAGGCCGGAGCTGCTTTATCTAAAGTCTCAACTTGTGCTGCACGAATGATCTGGGCTCCTCCTGTTTACCACAACGGAATGCGCTTAGGTGTCACAACTGTCGGAGTCGGAGCTCCTGGTTCTTTCGTTGTTAATGCTCTGGGAGATCGTTTCATCGCTGAGAACAAGATCATGGGAGGAATTACCAACAATAGCGTCTATGAAAAAGCCGCCGAACAGAATCTTGATACCATGACATATGACAATATGCCGGCGTGGCAGATTTTTGAAGAGAAAATATTCAAATCTCGCCCATTAGCAAATCTCACTCGTTCGACAGTTGGCTACGGTTTCGTTGACTACGGGGCTTCAGATAATTCTGATGCCTTAAAGAAGGGTTGGATCCTAAAAGCAGATTCGATTGAAGAGCTAGCTAAGAAGATTGCCGAAACTTCTGTCAATAAAGGAAGAATGAATCCCCAGAAACTGGCAGAAACATTGAAGCGTTTCAATGAAATGAGCACGGCAGGGAAAGACGAAGACTTCGGACGAAATCCTAAGTCTTTAAAACCTCTTGAGGGAACTGTCTTTTATGCTATTCCGTTGTTTGCCGGCGGATCAAATACCAAAGGCGGCCTGAAGACGAATGCAGAACACCAAGTTCTTGACTGGGACGGCAAGCCGATTAAAGGTCTGTACGCAGCTGGAGAAATCGCCTGTGGTTTAAATAGAGGCGGAGCGATGCTTACTGATGCGCTGGTTTTTGGTCAGGTGACAGGAAAAGCGGCAGCGTCTAGTAAATAAGCCATTGTTTGTTGAGAAGAAGATTTAACGCATTTATTCAATTCAACTCCTTTTCAAGTTCCAAACGCCCTGATTTACAGGGCGTTTGGATATGATTTAGTTCAATTTATAAGCCCAACATTCATTCGAGTAAAGAAAATCAGCCTAATAATACAGACTACAGCTCCGGCTACTAATGTGGCGCTTCAAGCCTAAAAAAACGTTTCGGAAGTAAGGAATTTTCTTTATCGTGAACGAGGAAGGCCTAGATTAGTAGATAGCTGCGGATCCAGAAGTTGCAGATAGGCGTGGTTCTCCAAATTTTCCAGGAAGCGTCCGGGATCTCCGAGAAAGACTAGACAAGATATTTGTCCAAAAAGGGTTACATTGCAAAACAGACTAGTAGGGGATCGTTTTTCAGACAACTTGGGCGGAATCCCTTGGGAAAAGCTTAAGAAATGACAAAAGTAGGGTGCCTTTTCGAACCCACAAAGCAACACAAATTTTCTTGCAAGAGATTCATCATTGGCCAGTAAGGCTTGGCGCATTTCTTGGGTATTCAGCCAATTTTCACAATCAGGAAAGGATAAGAAGAGGAATTCATAGGCAATTTTTAAGAATGGTAGAACCGGAAATTTAGTATCGAGAGTTATACTCCCCTCCAATAACAGATTATCGAATGTCCTTTCGACTAAATCGGTATTTGTAATTTTGGGACCATATTTTTTTGTTGCCTTATCTAACCTTTTTTTAATAGTTTCTTTATCCGAAGAATCGCAACTCCATCGCAGAGTAATTTTTCCCTCTTCTTCACTTTGAACTATAGGAGAAGGGAGACTTCGAGCAACTAACTTACCCTCATCTTGAAACAGTCTGAACTTTCTACCATTCTGGTCATACATAATGGTAGGAAGAAGCAGTGGAATTTTTCCCGTTTTTCCGGTTATACCGTGGGTTGCCCTAATTATTTTGATGGGTCCGTAGTTAGTTAGTTGAGTGTCGACTTTTTCTCCTAATTTAGAGTTGCAGTCTTTACACAAGCAATTAAAAATGAGTTTGCCATCTAGGGCATCGGGGATTATATGCTCCACAGTAAGTGGAGAGATTTTGTTGCAAAGAATGCATTTCGCTAACTGTTCGGTCATCGCAGTTTTATTCGCTTAACTAATTAGAAAAGTTATTGTTTTCCCTTCGGAAGGGTTACGAATATTTTTTGTAGCTTTGTAGTCCAGAGCTTAGGAAACTTATTAAGGTCTGACTAAAGGTTAGTCAACCTTCATAGGATAACTCCATTTTGAAAAGGAAGCAGACGAAACCTAACATAGAGTAGTTCACTAATATCTTTTTGTCATATTTGTTGGCAGTCTTTAGAAGGGATGTCGCCGGTACTGGTTAAGGCAAGCAATTTTCCGTCTTTGTCGTGAGCTTTGAGCATGCATTGTCCGTGGCAATGGATCTCATGGCAAGTATTAACAACTTTAACGTCGTCTTCCAGAGCCGGAATCGTTCCGGTAATCAAGGTGATTTTTGGTTGTTAATGGCTTGAGCCCAAGTATTCAAACTAAATGAAGTTGAAGCGGTGCCCACGGCTGTCGTACCTAAGAAAGTCCGACGTGTAATCCTTTTGGCTGTCATGTGCTCTCCTTAGTATTCGAGAAAAGGGGGGATGCAATCATTTTGATTTCTTGGGTTGAACTTGGAAACTGTCTATTAGTGCATTTATTCAATTTTGGAATAACGATCTTCTCCCTAATGGTCCTTGTTTTTCCTTAACCATCTTTCAACGACTCATCTGAGTTTATTCGTTCGTTAGCTTTGGTTTCGTAAACTATTGCGCCACGGTTAAAGCGGGTGCCTTAAAGAAGGGCTGGAGAATGCTAAAAGAAGATTCGATTGAGGAGTTAGTCGAGAAGAGTACTCGAACTTTTTAATCAATAAAGGAAGAATGAATTCTCAGAAACTGGCAGAAACATTGCAAAGTTTCAATGAAATGGGCTCAGCCGGAAAAAACGAAGACTTGGGAAGAAATCCTAAGTCCTTAAAAGCTCTAGAGGGACACGTTTTTATGCCATTCATTTTTTGTGCAGGAGTATCAAAAACAATAGGCGGTCTGAAGGCCAATGGAGAGCATCAAGCACTTGATTGGGGCGGAAAGCCCCTAAAATCCCCCTACGCAATAGATGAGGTCGCCTGTGGTTTAAAAAGAGAAGGTGGCTTACTGATGCACTGGTTTTTAGTGGTGAAATATATTACGGATAATAAATAAGTCGGTAATCGAACGTTATAAACCTTAATATTCTTTAGCCTCTTTGGAGGCTGAAGAATGATGTGAAAGAATGAGTTAGACGAGTAATATTTTGTTAAGGATCTAATTAATTAGCGAATCTTAATGAAATCTAATATTACTAGAGACCCGCGAGTAGGCTAAACTTTAAATCCAGTTTTTAGAAAAACACTATTCAGAAAAAATGTCCGACCTCAAAAAAGCACTAAACCAAGCTCTGTCTCAACTGTCTATTCTTTTAGAAGCTGCTGATGAAAAATCTGGCAACCTCTCTCCCGAAGAAAAGAATTGGCAAAATGGAACAGTTGGGGATATCAAAAAAACAAAGAGTTGGCTAGAAGAAATACTGGTTGATAGTAAATTATTTGAGAAGAATATTTCTTTTCAAAAATTTGTAGTCGCGGTTCTAAAGAACTTAGATCTGAATACTGTCCTCTACTTCTTAAATTATCCTAGGAGTCGTTCTGTTTATTCTGCATGTGGAAATCGTTTCAAAGGCGTATTGCAGCTAGAAGAATCTTACAAAGTAATGAGAGACCTTGACTTCGGCGATCGTAATACGGTAGTTGTTGGAGCCAATGGATGTGGAAAAACATCGCTCGCCACTCAACTGCAACAAATTGTGCATAAAAATCTTGGAATCGTAATACCGGCCCAAAGAGTTCTTCTAATCCCCAATATTAAGAATATTCCTTCTAAGACCACTGCGGATGCAATTTATGAAACGTTTGACAGGTCCATTCCAAATTACAAAAAAAATTTTAGTATTGATAACCCAACTCGGTATCATTCTTACGAAGAAGCCATTGGTAGCGAATTTACTTTTCTCTTGACACAGCTTTTTTCTGAAAAAATAGCAAATTACTTTAAGTTGGAAGATGAATTCAACGCGAACCCGAAAGATCCAGGAAAATTTGCATCGTTTTTTAATTCAAAAGCAAATGAAGTTATAGGGATATGGGAATCTTTATTTCCCGGTTTAATACTTAAGTTGAAAGAGACAGGATCTCTTCGTGTCAGAAGAAAGACCACAATAGAATACGATGGTAATTCGCTGAGTGAAGGAGAAAAAGAGGCCCTTTACCTTATCGGGAGAGTTTTGCTGGCTCCTAAAAACTCTTTAATTATTGTTGATGAACCAGAAGCTCATTTACATAAATCCGTTGTTTGCGCACTTTGGGACAAATTAGAACAGAAAAGAGAAGACTGCGTATTCTTTTATTTTACGCACGATATAGATTTCGCTGTTACAAGAGACGCAAAAAAAATCTGGATAAAGTCTTTTGAATATCCAAATCACTGGGATTTTAGATTTCTGAGTGATGACACAATTCCAGAAGACCTCTATCTGGAGTTACTGGGAAGTAAAAGAAAAGTTCTTTTCTGTGAGGGAAAAAAGCAAAGCTTTGATTACAAATTGTATTCTGCACTTTTTCCAGATTTTTTTGTTGTACCAGTGGAAAATTGCTCAAAAGTACGAGCATATACAAGGGCTATGAATTCGGGAGGGCTGGCCAATGTACAAGCACTGGGGATTATAGATAGGGACTTGTTGACTGAAGAGGATGTTTCAGAGTTAATTAAAGAAAACATTTACGTCTTAGGTGTTTCTGAAATAGAAAATGTTTTCCTTCTCTCTGAATTATTGAAACCCTTTGCTTCAGCACAAGGTGACAATATCGATTTTGAAGCTATGCAGACTGAACTTCTTAATAAAATTGCAGAAAAAAAAGAAGAGATGCTTCAGCAAGCGAGATGTTTCTATGCAACACAAATTTTTTCTAAAACAGAGTTTAAAAGACGCTGTTCAGACTCTGAAATTTTACAATCTCTGAATGATAGAACTGAAAAAGGTATCCTTATTCTTACAAAATTAGTAAGGGATCTTGATTTAAAACTTTCGGACGCAGTAAACAAACGAGACTATGCAACTGCGGTAGAAGTAGCGTTCGATAAAGGTCTGATAACTACTGTTCAGCGTTTCTTTTATAGTTCGAGTGCCGATTATTTAAGAGCAAAGTTGATTAACTTTCTAAAGCGGGATAGAGGTGTCGCCGAAAAGGTTATCGAAAGAATTGGCCTTGGTGGAATACTTTGTGAACTTGAAAAATCCAAGTAGGGAGGTGGGCTCGATTATTCTTGATCCATATCTTAATTCTCCTAATAAATACCTACTTAAAATGCGGCAACGAAAATGTTAGATAGGAGCGGTCCTAAAACAAGGATAATTTTTACCTGATCATCTTTTTCGGTTTGATCAGTTGAAATGCTCTTAATAGGGAATAAGATATTTAGTGGTTGCAACTATATTTAATTGATAACAGATGAATAAACGTAAATCGGAGTAAGTTATTCAAATAAAAAATGTTGTAATCTAAAATATAATTTAGTTTAGGATTATGAGTATTTTCTAATTCAATAGATTTATATTTTTTCTTTGAGGTATTGTTCAATTAGGGTTGGTATTCCATATTTGTTTTTGATACGTTGAATCATCTCATTAGAAGGTCTACCTTGTGCTTTATAAATTTTTTCTAAAGTACTGAGGAGGTTTTTCCTTTCATTTACAAGAGAGGGTTCGTTAAGATTTAATTTTGATATTGTGTTTTCAAGTTTTATAAAGTCACGAGGAGATAATTCATCAAGAGGTAGGACCTTTATTTCACCCTCTCTGGTGTAAAAAAGAAAATTCTCTATATATTTACCATTTATTAGTTGATCCGGTTTAATTGTTTCTTTGATGTCTATTTCTTTACATTCTGTTAAGTTATCTTTCGCGATACCGCAATGACCATTGCTCATGCAAGATAGATAAAGATTGCTTTTGTCGTATGTGAGGTTGGTGAATAAACTCCTAGAAAAATAATGATCAATGTGGCTATTTTCTATATCTATTCTCTTCTCACAGTAGGCACAATACTCTCCTTGCGAAGACAGAAGGTCTCTTTTAATATCAGAGTATAGATTATAGTGTTTCGTGACAAAGTCAGACCAGCTCAAGCGTAATATCTTCTTCTTTGTTTGCTTTCTCAATGTGTCAAACAATTCTCCCTGAGTTTTTGCGAAATATCTCATTTTATTGTTTTGATGTTAATAATATATCCAAGAAATTAACGTATGGGTCGTCTTTCCCAAAGTGTAATTTCAGCTTTTCTAATTCTCGTTTGGCTATTTCAATTTGATTTGATCTGATATGGGCTTCGCATTCAGATAGCAGATTAACAATTTCCTGATCTCCCCTTTCATTTAAATCAAAAATATTAGCAATTACGGAGTCGAATTGACTACCTTCGGTTTGAGATGTGGGATGGCCGGCATCAGTTGGATATTGCGAATCCAAAACATAAATTTCAGATTTGGGAACTGTCTGAATAACGAACGGACTATGTGTAGATGCAATAATCTGTATGTTTGGAAAAGCTTTTTTTAATGTAGGGAAGATCTTTCTTTGCCAAGAGGGATGAAGGTGATTCTCTATTTCATCAATTAATAAGACTCCTCTCTGATTTGAGATATTTTCTTTTGACTTTAGAAAGATATTCATGAGGATATCTAAAAATAAAATCATAAAGCTCTTTTGACCTAGGGAGAGATCCTTAAATTTGGTTCGAAGATCATTTCTCCAGTCAAGAATAATTTCATCTTCTCCTGAGCTTTGATCGAGCCTTATATTTTTAAACGTTTCAAATATTTTGCTTAATAGTTTCTTAACCTCTTCAATAATTAGTGTTGATGACGCATATCCCTCGGAAGAAGGATTGGAAATGACCTTGAATTGTTTAATTAACCAGTTAATCGAAGGAAAGGTAGAAAAGTTGTTTTCGTCTGCCCGAATATTTCCAGAATCTATCCCTTTGGAAACAAAGCGGTTTGCTGGGTAATAAAGAAGGACTGGAAGGGCGTGACCATATTCATTAGCGAGTATTCTTAAGGTTCTACCTAACGATCTAAAAGATGCTACTTCATTTGTTACAGTTTCGGTGGAACCTTTTTTCGTGGTTCGAAGGATCAATGTCCGAGTTTCAGCGGAATAATTAGGAAGAGTAATAGAAAGTGCGAGCTCTGTGAAGCTACTAGGTTGATTGTAACTTATATCGCTTTCTGTTAAGCGTTTCCCTTGGGATTGTTCTCCAGAAATACCAGCATCCAACCAAGATAAACCTCTTGCAATCGCTGTTAAAAGATTGGTTTTTCCTGCCCCATTTATTCCCACCAAAATCGCGTTCGGGCTTTGATTTTTTTTAGGAGAAAAGTGAATAGAAAAAGGTTTTCCGTTAGCAGAACTAAAATTTTTGTAATTGAAAAGGGTTAATCTCGATACGAAAAAAGACTGGAAATAAGCTTTTTCGTCGATCTCATGTACAAGACTCTTTTGGCCCCCTATCTCTAACTCCCAACCAATATTGTCGGATCTTTCTATTTTTGCTTTCAGTTCTGAAAGTGACATATCATATTCCTAGTTTTGACAGTAATACTGGGCTATATTTTTTCTGTAAAGAATGAATAAAGCTTGGTTCAATGGATTTAGCAAAGGACAAGAAACCTTTTAACTTCATTACATCCTCTTCTTCTAAACGCCCTTGTAGGTATTCGAAAGTTAAATGTTTTATATAACGTTTGTTATTCCTTCCAATGGAAATTTTGCCTTCGGGGGTGATGATAAGACCCGTTACCTTGCAAAGGTGCTTCTTGGAGGTGAATACCGTTTTAGAAGGATTTAATCGGATTGCACCATTAAATTTTTGAGTCAGGAGCTCTTGAACAAAAGGCAAAACCTCATATAAAACATTTGGCTCATTAGTCGAGAAAGTCAAATCGTCGGCATATCGAGAAAAAGTAATACCTCTTTGATAACAATAAGAATGTATTTCATTGTCAAAAGACAGCAGACAAAAATTAGATATTGCAGGGGAAGAGGGTGCTCCGACACTAAGGACTAAATCTGATTTATAGGCACTAGGCTGCCAAAAAAGTAATTGCTCGAGACAGATTTTATCAACAGCGTTTAAATAGTTTTGCTCCGGAAATGCTAATTTCCATTGTTCCCAGAAAATTCTGGGGGTGATTGAGTTAAAGAAATTATCAAAATCCAACTTTAAAAAATATTTATTTCCTTTATGTAGTGAAGCATTCTGAAAAATATTTTTGCCTTGTTTGTACGAATAAACGAAGTTACTCGTGGGTAAGTGAACGGCTGAAAGAAAAACTCTTTGGAGAAATTTAATTTCTTTTGATGGTTGAGCTATCGCGCGTTTTCCTCCTCTTTTTTTGGGAATAAAAAAGAGTTTGTACTTGCGGGCTCCTCCATTTAGATGACTCACAAGTAGCGGTTCGGACATATTTAACCGAACCGCCATCCGAGAAATAATTCCCACTTGGGCTCCTTACTAGAGACGGCCTCTCGCCGCTTTATTGGCTGTTATCAGGCATTAAGGCGGCGAGAGGCCGCTCCAATGCCAACAGGAAAATTCAATCTGGCTTAACACCCGACTTAATCTATTAAACGCTAAGAAGCAGTCAAATAATAGCATGAATGCAGCAAACAACCCTAGGCAGTTTTTGGGTGACAAGCCTGAAAATGAAGCACTCAAAACTTCAACATGAGCATGGATAAGAAATTGACATACACCCCCTAAAATTATTTATGGCGGATGTGTTCCCAAATCGTTCGTTAGTCGAATTAAATGCTAGTTTAAAGAGTTATTTCATGAACGCTGTATTAACTCTTTCCTAGATTATTTGGCGTTTACTTACAGTCTCCTGTCCTACCTTTGTTTTCCTCCGTAGCAAACGATAAAATTTTGTCAGAGGTGTAAATGACGAGACTTTTTTTCGCCCTGGATATTGCGACGTAAAAATTTTTTCTGTCAATAAATCTATGAGCTCCCCAGATAATAACAGCATCGAATTCAAGTCCTTTTGTAAGTAAGGTTGTCCCTATGCATTTCCGAGAGTTGCGATTCCCCCGAATTCTTTGGCAATTTTTTACATGAACCATTTCATCATGAATGCTTTGCCCTGAAATCGTTGAGTTTTCTAGTGCTCTCAATAAGGAATAATACAGAGGCGGATGTTTCTTAGAAACTTTTGGCAAAGATGCGAAAAAGGTTAGAAGCGACAATAGATTGTCAGGACTTCTTCGAGTCTTTAAATTAGTAAAAAGTTCTTTTAGTTTTTCCGAATACTTCTTTTCATCCGGATTACGTTTGTTCTTTGGCTTTCCAGATCGATCTAACCAATTATTCAAGCCACTTTTATTAAATTTTAATTTAACCAAAAGATCATGAAAATGCTTAAGGTACGCTTCTCCTCCGACAAGTACACGGACTGCACAGAGTGCCGCTTCGTAGTAGACATTTTCATCTATGGCGTCAAGTACCTTAAGTTGTTGACCCAGATATGAATTTAACTTTAATCGGTCATCTAACAAACCGACCATTCGACCATTTTCTTGTTTATGTATCGGGTAAATCACTAAAACTGACTGATTCTTTTGTTCAAAATATTTGATGGCTTTAAATAAAGACTTGTAAGCTTCTGGTTTGTACTCTTCCTTAAGTTGAGGAAAATCCCTGATATAGAAATCAAATTCCGAATGTTCAAGGAGTTCCACAGGTTTTCCTTCTTCTAACTTATTTCTCATTGAGAGGATGAGTCTACCCAGCCTTTCATTATTAGATTGCCACCTCCAGGGTGTATTCAGAAAATTAAATTTTCTAAACGCTGTTAAATCTTTATCAAAATCGACCAAGGGTTCATCTCCGAAGTTATAGATTCCTTGAAGGGGATCGCCTAAAAGGTGCAAAGGCAAGCTCCCCAGAAGAGTCATGAGAAGGGAGTGCTGAGAAAATGTACAATCCTGATATTCATCTACAAAGATCCTGCTGTAACTCAGTGATATGACAAACTTAACTTGTCTTTTTTGAAGTAAATCAGAACATAGTTTTAAGGTTTCTGAAAAATAATGACGGTCTCTATCATCTATTGAAGGAAGCGATGCTTCTCCAAGTACGGTCGTTACAATTCTTTGGGAAAACCCGGAAATTGTTTCTAGTACATACTTATTTCCGGGGATCTTATTAGTTTGAAATTTGTTTTTAAGAGAATCTATTCCTGCGTGAGTGTGGGTAAGAATCAGGAATGGCTTTTCATCCGAAGCCTGAGACAAACATTCAGTGATAAAGTGGGTTTTGCCGTGCCCGGCAGGTGCAATTAAAACACTTGCTTTTTCAGATAAAAAATTTTTGATATGTTCTTTAAGCATTGGTGCTCCAGTTCTCTATTTCTGTCAGAAGGTTACGCAGAACTGAGAACTCGGGATAAGGGACACTCCCGTACTGATTCAAGATGAGCTTCCCAAGGAATTCTCCCCCGGGGATGTTTTTGAAGATTTTCTTTGTAAGGATAGACATCGGAAATTTGGTCTTAAAGTCGTCTTTATGTTTTTTATAATCTTCTAAAAATTCCGGTCTATTTAAGGGTTCGTCCGATAAAAGTAATAAAAACGGTTCGATGTATTCTTTGTCAAAATCTTCAAAAAACTGCGTTTCGATACATTTTCCAACAGAACATAGAAATAACCGAATGTTGAGGTCATCCGCTTTTTTTTGGTGTTCATGAAGATCTTTGAGGCTGTCGTTGTCGGCAAACACACAGGTTTCATATTTTAGTTCTTTAAGCAGGCGCGCAAAATCATACATTTTGCTTCCACCTCCGCAATCTATATAAGAAACTCCGAGAGAAGCTAGCGAAAGGTTTTTATTTTCAAGAAGCCATTCATCTAGACTTCTCATGACTCCAAACTCGGTTTTTCCTTCGCAGCAAATGATTTTTTTTGCGAAGAAAGCGTGTGGGTTTGTACGCCTGCAAGCCGTCATCTCAGATGAAACTGGCAAAACTTGGTGTGTTGTACCGTCGGATGATTTAACTACCTTGTATAACTGGTTTGCTTCGGCCTCTACTAAAACATATGAGGAATGAGTACTTAATATAACTTGGCCTTTCTGCGTTCTTTTGTACAATTTAATAAGATTTACGATCCTATCGGGTTCTAATCCCTGTTCAACCTCATCAATGAGGACAATGTTTCCGTTTTTTGATAACTCTTGTTGCAACCCCATTGAAATTAAACGTTTTGTTCCTTTTCCTTGTAATCGCAGAGGAAGACCATGAGAATGAAGAGAAAGAGAGCTGCCATTAAGAGTATTTTCTCGGAAATCAAAAAGAGTCTTGATTTCATCTAAAAGTAGGCCATATGGCTTGAACCGCTCAGGCAAGTCTTCCAAAATTTTTTCCAATTCCGCTAATTCTGACTTACTGTACTTCGATTTCAAATCCCTCAGCAAATGCGTTTGGATTTCCTCGATAGAAGTTCCTTCTAAAGAGTTTTTTGTAAGCCTGTAAAGAGGGGATTGCTTAGAGTAAGAAAAGTGATTATCACAGTAGTCAGCAACGAGAGTTGCCCCTATTTTTGCGCGATCGGTTGCACTAATTGGGACTTCTGTGCCGAAATTATTAATCACTGTCCATTTGGGCTCCAAACTATCATCGACACGTAGGCGGATATTCAATGTCATTTTCCCCGGATCAAATTTTTCTCCCGAGTCTTCCTCGGAAAGAGAGGGGGAAAGTAATCCAAATTTATGGTCTTTTAACAGAGAACAAGGAAGTTCGGAAACCGAAACGTTTATCTCAATGGGATTGCAAATATCCTGGTTGTAAAAATCTAAATCAGAAAAGCTAAGGTTCCATGCAGGTGAGAGGGCGTAATTAATAGCGGTAAGAATTGTACTTTTTCCAGAATCCCCTCGGCCGATGAGGATGATAAGTCTTTCAGAAAGAGAGGTCGTTTCTAACGATTTAATTCCACGGAAATTATTGATTGTTATGCTTTCGATTTTGCTCATAATTGTTTTAGCGCGAGTATTTCAAGCTTACTGTTCATAACTTTAAGTCTCTTTTAGATTCTCAGGTTACTTTATTGAAATAGAAGGGTCAATGAATAATCGCATCATAAACATCAACCCATTGTTTCTAGAGAAATAAATATGATTGGAAAGGGATAATTTAACAGCAGAGCTCCAATACGTTCTTTTAGGAAGCTTTTGCACTTCAATTTATCGTTGAAGCTACTTCTCTTTATTTGATATGCTCCAATAGTTAGATAAAACGAAGAAAAGCCCCGAAAACCTCTCCGGTCTTCGGGGCCTTTATCAACGTCAGTGTTTCTTATTATTTAGCGTAAGCTGCAGCATTTTCACCGGCGATTCTTCCATATGTCAGACCAATGATGGCCGCAAAACCAACCTCATTCGCATAAGCTTCATGACCGGATGCTGCACCGGCTGCATAAAGTCCGGGAATGACGTGGCCTTTGGTATCCAGAGCTTCAGCTTTGGTATTGGTTTTGATACCGCCGTAAGTGGATTGCATGGACGGTGTCACGAGAGCGGCATAGTAGGGCGGATTCAGCATCGGGTACTGAATCTTTCTTCCGAAAGCTTTGTCATTCTTTAAGCCTTCTTTGCAGTCTTTGATGTAAGCATCCATCGTTTCTATGAAAGCTTTTTGATTGACATCCAGCTTCTTGGCGAGTTCCGGGATCGTATCCGCTTTGACAAAGTAACCGGCTTCAGCGTAGTTGCGCATCAGCTTAAGATTGTCCATCGCTTTCTGATCAACCACAGCATAAGCTTCGTGCTTCGGCTGCTTCATCATGGCCTTACTCTTGCAGTTAATCGACGGATGGTTTTCATCCACGAACCGTTTGCCGTCATGATTGATAAGAACTGTATAAGGCGTGATGGCTGTCAGCGAAACTCCGTCTTTCTTAGTGAGCGGGTGGCAGAGGTAGTTAACTTTAATCTGTTCCATGGATGCGGTATCCGCACCTATCGCTTGTGCCATACGGATGCCGTCGCCGGTTAGAGAAGAGGCGCCGGTAGTCGGACGACCAATCCAGTCGGGTGCGTAGCGTTTGAGTAGTTCCGGACTAGCGGAGAATCCGCCGGTTGCAACAATCACTGCTTTACTCAGAACTTTGTATTTTCCTTCCGGAGTTGAGACTTCAACACCGATGGCTTTTCCATGGTCAGACAGAATTTCAGTAACTTTGCTGTTGAGACGATACGGAATTCCTTGTTTTTCGACTTCGGCTTTCAGTGCCTTCATGATGTGCGGACCGGGGGCGCTTCCGTCCTTAGTGATGTGGAAGTACTTGTCTTCCTGGAACCGACCGAAGGGGACGCCAAGTTGTTCTAGCCAGTCAATGATTTCTCCGCCTCTTCGTGCATAAGTCTCAACATTGGCTTTATTAATAGGAATGCCTTTGTCTTTGGCCTGCTTCATCAGGTGGTCAACATAATCCTGAGTGGATTTGCCTTTAATGCCATGTTCTTGAATGAACTTGCTGCCGCCGGCAGTAATGCCGGTAGAGATATTCATCGAATCACCGGCGCCTAACATCCCTTGTTTTTCAATAACGAGGACGTTACTTCCTTTTTCTTTAGCCGCAATGGCAGCCGTCAGTCCGGCGATGCCGGAGCCGATGACTACGATATCTGCTTTCTCGTCTTTCATTGCCTTCTTGGCTTTTGCCGGCAGCGTGGTAAGAAGCAGAGGTGAAAGATCTTTAGTGGCTTTGCTTAAAGCGTTTTGAGTAGCTTTAATTAACCCTTGGCTGCTGAAAGTTGCGCCGGCAATGTTGTCGACTTTGAGCGTCTGGCGATCAATAATTTCTTTCGGTAGCTGGGTAAGCGGCGCGTCAGACAGACCGGCAGATTCTCGGTGAGAAAGAACTTGGATGTTGATGATCTTGTTCTGATTAACAGTAACTTCGACTTTCATCGGGCCGTTTCTGCCGTTTGCTTCACCGATGTATTTGCCTGGAACAAATTCAACTGAGGGGTTTGCATATAAGTTCGTTCCTAAAAGGCCTGCGGATATAAGCAGCGCGAGCTTTGTGATTTTCTGCATTGAATTTCTCCTTGAGTGAGTATTTCTATTGGGCCGCATCAATAAAGATATCGAGTTCGATACTTAAGTACTCATCCTTTTAAAATTTAGTAAAAGGGGATCTTTAAACTCAAAATGTTCGTTCGAATTGCAATAATCCTGCTGTCCCAGCTAATGCTCCTTTCGAGTTACGCGGCCGAATCGGTAGTAGTTGGGGTGAGCCTTGATCCTCCGCAAGATAACAATCAGAAGATCGTTGAGCCGACGCTTAACGTCCTTAAAGAAACGTTCGGCCCACATAATCTTCAAATCGTGCGTCTGCCTTTACCGGAATTGGAGAAAAGCTTGGAAGAAGGAAAAATCGACATTTTCCTTTCAACCTCTGGGTTGTCCAGAAGAATGGCGCAGAAAGGGGCTAAAGAATTAGCGACTATGGTCTCTGATCGCTTGCCTAATCCGAATGAAGCCTATGGAACTTTGTTTATTACAAGAAAAGACAGTCCGATTAATGACCTCTCGGATATGCAGGGGCATTCTTTGGTCGCAAATCTGAAAGGCGGTTTCTATGGCCATCAAATCGGACTTGGAGAACTCGTTAAACAAGGCTACGACCCTTATACCTTCTTTAGTTCTGTCCATTACGTGGGCCGAGATCTCAAAAAGGTTGTAGACGCCGTCTTGAACGGAAAAGCCGACGTCGGCTCAGTTTCAAGCTGTTTTCTGGAAGATACGTATCCGAAGGACGGTGAGGTATGGAAGAACCTAAAAGGAATCGGGCTTAAACCCAATGCTACAGGTTGTCTGGCTTCAACGGATCTTTATCCTAATTGGTCTGTTTCTACAATGCCGAGCGCCGATCCGGCCGTGGCAAGAAAAGCAGCCGAAGCTCTGCTTGCTATGCCGAAGGCAGAAGGAGGCATGGGTTGGAGCGTTGCAACGGATTCCACAAAAACGGATGAGTTATTCAAGGATCTTCAAATTGGCCCGTTCGGATTTCTGAAGGATTGGTTCTCTAAAGAATTCAGAACTAGATATGCGGGTTGGCTCCTATTAGGCATTGGACTTTTTGCCGCCTCTCTCCTCTTAAGTTTCATTCTTGGACAAATTGTTCGTAAAAGAACGAGGTCATTGACGGAGTCTCTTAAAAAACAGAACGAACTGAGACGGAAGGAAAAGGCGGTATCTGAAAAACTCAGCGCACTTGAACGCTTAGGTGTGGTTGATCAACTTAGTTCGATTGTCGTACATGAATTGCGGCAACCTCTAACGACAATCCGGGCTTTCCTATTTGGGGCAAAGAAAAAGGCTGAGAAGGGTATTTTAACCTCTGAAGAAGCTTTAACTGTTTTTGAAAAAATCGAAGCTCAGTCCAATCGTGCTCAAAGAATCGTGGATGACGTTCGCAAGTACGCAAAGCAAAAGACAGGGAAGTACGAAAAGTTCTCGCTCTCGGGAGCCGTAGATTCCGCACTAAAGGACTTCAAAGACTCGGGCTCTTATTTTGGGGCTCTAAAGGTGGCTGTCAATGAAAACATAATGATGCGAGGTAGCCGGCTTGAGATTGAGTTGGTAGTACATAACCTTTTGAAGAATGCTGCTGAATCAATCTGTCAACATCGACGCCGCCATCCTTTGATTTCTATTGCTCTCACAAAGGAAGACGATAAGGCTGTACTTATAGTTTCCGACAATGGCGGAAGCTTAACGGAGTCTCCGTCTAATGTTCTTTCCTCCAGTAAGCCTGATGGCCTTGGTTTAGGCCTCTTAATTGTTAAGGCGATTGCTGCACGCCATGGTGGAAGCTTTAGATTAGATGTTGATGATAAAAAGGCAACGGCTTGTTTGACTCTTCCAATTCCTGAGGATCTAAATGAAAAGTGAGAATGACAAAATCGTCCCTTTAATCCGTATCGTCGACGACGATATGGACTTGTTGGAAGGTTTGGCGTACATGCTTGAAGGGGAAGGCTGGGAAGTTAAAACTTACCCGACGGCAGAATCTTTCCTTGTTTTGGATGATTCTTCGAGACCCGGATGCCTTGTTCTGGACTATCTAATGCCAAAAATGAATGGCGTAGAACTTCAAAACCGGTTGAAAGAAAAGGGCTTTTCTCATCCGATTCTTTTCCTGACAGCCCATGCTGACCTTGATATGGCGATATCAGTCTTTAGGAAAGGGGCAGACAATCTATTGAAAAAACCGGTTGATCCTCAGGAGTTGGTCGATGCTATTACGAGGGCTCTGAAAAAAGATTCGGCTGTCCGAACCAACGAAAGCATAGATGATCTGTATAAGCGATACCAGTCATTATCAATGAGAGAGAAACAAGTGTTGGCGCTTGTAAAAGAAGGACTGACAAATTTAGAAATTGCAGAACGATTGGGATTGAGTGAACGGACGGTAGAAAGTCACCGCTTTCATGCTTACGGAAAACTCGGTCTGAAATCGAAGACAACCGAACAAACGCAGTTGAGGGAACTGCTTTCGAAAATCTCTCAATAAAGAATAACAAGGTTCAGATTCTGAACAATTCAGGTCTATAGCGGTTATCCAATCTCCCTTTTATCTTAATTTTCAGCCCCGGAGGTCCCCTCCAAGCGGAGGAGACTCCGGTTTTATGACAGACCATTAAAGTTCTGTACTCACGGTTTCCTGGTCAGATTTATTTTTGTTTCTTCGTAATCGTGAAGTTGTGGCACTCATTGCACATCAGCACAGGCTTTGAAAGATTTGCCTTATGGCAGTCTTCGCAGTTCACGGCGCCTAAATGAGATTTGTGAGGATTGGGTACCAAATCTGCAGTCTGTGCGCCGAGTTTTTCATAATCCCCATGGCATTTCATGCACTGATTCTTGGTGACGTTGCCGTCAACGCTCTTGGGCCAAGCAGCTCCGTGAATTTCCTGCAGTGTTTTGGCCGGAGCCGCCGGAGCGGCAGCGAAAGCACAGAAAGAAGCACTAAACAAAAGAGTGCCTAAAATCATTACTAAATTTTTCATTGCATTCTCCTATTTCGATTCTTTAGCGCGTTTGACCATTTCTCTGGCAGCAATGGTTCCGAACACCGTTGCGCCCCCTAACTGAGATCCGCCGATGTAGTCTCTGAAGAACAAGCCGCCGGCAGCGTTGCCTGCTGCATAAAGTCCCGGAATCGTTTTTCTTTCAAGATTCTGAACTTCAGCCTTGGAGTTAATCAACGGACCTCCGAAGGTTGCGGTCATGCCGCCGGAGTAAGGAACAGCATAGAAGGGCGCTTTTTCGATTTTCTGCGGCTTTTTGTAAGAGTTCGGAGGTGTGAGCTTAGAAAGTTCACCGCTGTCAACGGCCTTGTTGAAGGAATCAACACTCTTCTTGAGTTCATCTACCGGAACATCAATTTCTTTAGCTAATTCTTCAATGGTATTGGCTTTTCCATACGGGCTGTTCAGGCGATCAAACTTCGGAATCACCTTATCAATGACGCGGCAGTTGGAGTCGATAATGGCAAACGCCTTGTTTTCGATCGTTTTTTCTGCGGTGGTCTTGGCTTTAATCACGTAAGTGTTTTGCTCGTCCATGAAACGTTTGCCGTTCGTGCCGACGATGATGCCCTGCATCATGTTGAGAACGTCAGCAGGGTTCACATGAGTTTCTGAAACGATCGGACCGGCGTGGAACTGATCCATGTTTACCATCTTCGCAAATAAGGGAAGAGCTAAAGAAACGTTTTCACCGGTGGTGTTGCGGGAACCGCGCAGTGTCAGGCGGGAAGCCCAGCCGCCGATATATTTATCGGTCATTTCAGGGTTCGCGGAGAAACCGCCGCTCGCAATCAAGACGCCGCCTTTAGCGTAGAAGTCAACGTAACCGGCATTTGTTAAAGCTTTAACGCCGATGACTTCTCCTTTCGGTCCGGTCAGGAGTTGAACCGCTTTATGCTCGTAATAAATAGGAATATTTCTCTTTTCTGCTGCAGCCAAAAGAAGCTTAATCAGCTGTGCACCTCCTGGAATGCCATCGCCTGTAACTCTGTGGCCTCTGCCTAAACGGGGCCACGGAGTCATCGAGAGTTTTCCGAATTTAACTCCGATTTCATCCTGAAGCCATTCGACACCTTCCGTAATATTGTCAGCATAAGTGGCGGTGAGGTTAGGGTCAGCTCTTCCAGCGGAAACTTTCATCATGTCCTTGTAGAAGGCGTCTCTGCTGTCTTGGATTCCGGCTTCTTTTTGATTTCTAGTTCCCCATGCCGCCAAGGTTCCCAGCGCATAAATTGAGTTCCCGTCAGGACGGTCGGCTTTTTCAAGCAGAACGACATTTGCGCCCAAGTCCTTAGCCCTGATAGCAGCAACCAAACCGGCAGTACCTGCTCCGATAATGACCACATCTGCATTGACTTGCTTAATGGCTTGTTTGCTTTGGTCAGGGGCCGCGGATGCGACTCCTGCGAAGCCGGCAAGACTTGTGAGGCCTAAGGTTTTGAAAAAGTTTCTTCTTTTAATCGCGAACATTGAATTCTCCTTGGAAATAAGGTTCAGGCGAATTTTCACAAGAAAAGTTCGTACGTATTTTGATTAATGTCAAAAAGGCAGCAGATCTTCCGCTTTCATTGCTTGATTAAAAGTAATAGCATCTCGAATTTTTCTTAGGCCTAATTTTCTCATCACACTAGATCGATGTCCTTCAGCAGTTCTTTCGCTGATGCCTAAGGACTCTGATATCTCTTTGGCGGACAGCAGATCAACCAGCTTATAAAAAACTTGTTTTTCTCTGTCAGTCAATGAGTTGAAGAGATGCCGCTTACTGTTTTGAATCTTTACATCAAGATTGGCATCATACTTTTTAATGGCATTCTCCACGGCAGCAAAAAGTTCTTTCTGATTCACTGGCTTCTGAAGAAAATCACAGGCTCCGTTCTTAAATGCCTTTATGGCTATATCTAACTCTCCATGCCCGGTAAGAAAGATAATCGGCAGATCAGGATTGATCTTCTTAAGTTCGGCTTGAACTTCCAGCCCGTTCTTAATTGGCATAAAGAAATCCAAAATGAGGCATCCCGGAGCGTTTATATTTGACGCTTCTTGCCGGAGGAAATCTTCCGAGGATTGAAAGGATTGAGATTTCCAATCATCAGTAGAAAGAATGAATTCCACTGCATCGAGGAACTCTTCATCGTCGTCTACGACTCGGATTAAATAAAAATTTTTATTGAGTTTCATGCTTGGCTTCCGTTACTGGCAAACAAATCTCCACAACGAGACGCTGTTGCTGGTTTTTAAAGATCTTCAGTTTTCCGCCATAAGAAGCACAGAGGTCTCGGACGATAGAAAGGCCTAAACCGTGTTCTCCCGTTTGCGAACTAAATAGAGGCAGTTTCATTTGTTCAATCAGGCAATCTTCTACCGCTGGGCCGTTGTCTGAGATTTGTATGGAGATCTCGTTTGCTTTCTGCGATAAAGACACACAAATCTCCGGATTCTTAATGTTCTCAACAGCCTGCCATGAATTTTTGAAGAGGTTAAGTAGAACAACTTCAAAATCGAAATAGTTCCCTGAAATGACTATCGGAACTGACGGAGGGACAAAGACAATACACCCTCTCGGGATGTCTTCAAGTTCACAAAAATCCCTAATAACTTCCGAAATTAACAGTCCCAAGTTAAGGGAATCGTCCTTTTTTCTTTCTCCCTTAATAAATCCTCGAATGTCTTTGACGATTCCTTGGGCTTTCTCAGCTCTTTTAATGAGTTTCTCTAAGGTTCCCTGAAGTTTGGCCCTTTCTTCTTCGCAAATTACGGAAGGTTTCTTCATGAGGTTTTCCATTCCCTCGGCATAGAGGAGGATGCCTCCAAGAGGTTGGGCTAGTTCGTGTGCAAGCAGTCTTGAAAAAATAGATATTCCGGCAATTCGTTTTTCTTTTTCAAAAGCTTCTTGGAGCGTTTTATTTTTCTCTGCAAGCTTCTTCTGTGCCTTCAATGCTAATTGAAGTTGCGCTGTTCTCCGTTGAACGACATAAGAAATCCGGATGTGATGCACGATCATGCCTAAAAAGATAAGGAAGGCACTAATCAGCCAAATGCCGTACTCTTCCCAGATGCGTTTAACGGTCCATTCCCGAAGATAAGAATAAGTTCCTTGCTTAAGGTTTTTATAGAGTTCGTCGACCTTGGAGTAATCTGAAGCTAATCCCCAACGGTATCCGTTGTTGACAGATAGATTCATAGAGTTGACAGCAACAAGGATTTTGTTAAGAGTGTCGATGTCCATGGATGGAGTAATCATCAGGCTCCAATGCGGGTAAACATCTGTAGATACTCGACAGTTGATTTGCGGAACTTTTCTCTCGTTAATGATTTTGAAGCCTTTGAGTATGTCAATGCCTCTATCCAAGCTGGCTTCGGCAAGACAAGAATTAATAATTGCGGCATCCACTTTTTTGTTTTTCAAAAGTTCCAGAGCTTCGATTTGCTCCATGCCGACTGGAACGGTTTTTGCAAAAAAAGTATCAGGATTAAATCCTTGTTTAAAAATTTCGTTCAAAACGATAAAAAGACCTTGAAAGCCGCTGATATTGTTTACTGCTACGGTTTTGCCTTCCAGGTCCGCGAGCTTTTGAATCTCTTTATTGTCACCTCGAACAAGAATGACAGAACCGACCGCATAATTTGGATTGGGTTGTAAGGGCGTAACTATTGTCCCGATATCCCTTAATCCATACTGAAGATTACTTCGATATCTCCCCGCACCAGCGACGAGGAGGTCCACATCCTTGTTCTTAATCTTTTCTTCCATGGAAGGGATATCCAGGAAGGCAAATTCGAGCTTGCGCGGTGCGATTTGTTTTGCAATGACGTCAGCCGTCTGCTGAATAAACTCTATGTTCGGATTCGGGGATGCGACTTTTGTTGCATAGAACCTCAACGGACTTAGTTCTTCTAGCAAAGCGTTTGCTTGTACATTCATACATACAGCAATGGCCGACATAGTAAAAAGACAAAGAAAAGAGCTAGTGAATCTGGAGGTCACATGATTACGAAAGCCTAATTCTTTGTTCTTCATCGCTTCTCTTCAACGCCTAATCCTTGGCTTATTTTCAAAAACTCAGCCGACCTTGTAAAGGATGGATAACGCTAAAAGGACAGTTAGATTTTTCTCAATCGTAATATTCATGGGGGCTGGAAAAGGATAGGGGTTCCTTGCAAACTCAACTGAAAAAAATCCTTTCGTAACTCAAACGTTAATTATGAAGACCTAGGTGATTGAGAGGCACTCTAACTTTTCTCCTCTTAATTATTCCCATAGGGAGTGTTGCTAACTTTAAATTTCAAAGAAAGTAATGCCAAATCTTCTTGGTCCCCTTAAGGAATTTTGGGACTAAGACACCAACAAGACATACTTAAATTGATCGAGATAACACCCAGATTTTCTCAATTCGTGGTTTGATACATATTGAAATTGTTTACGGTGGGTAATTTATTTCTGAAAGAAGATCTATTTGCTACAATGTCCAACCAGTCGGTATCTAACTATTTATGCCGCTAGTTTGATAATTAGACAAAGCATTCGACAATTGTTGTCAATTTTTAATTGACAAGAAAGTTTATTTTTTTTAACATTGACCATGAAAAGGTTGCTGAAAGGCAACTAGGGCTGGTCGAGAGACCCTGGTCCTTCACAGGCGGGATTGTGTCCCGCCATTTTTCTTTATGAAAGAGCTAAGTATTTTTATTGATGAATCAGGTGATTTTGGGAATTTTGAACCTCATTGCCGGTATTACATCGTATCTTTCGTATTCCACGATCAGGCCGTTGATATCTCAAGCCAGATCTCAGTTCTTGATCAGAAATTAGATAATTTAAACATAGACCATGTGGTTCATACAGGCCCGATTCTTAGGAGAGAGCCTCCATATAATCATTTGCAAATACAAGAGCGAAAAAGAATATTAAACGCCTTTGTTGCCTTTTTAAGGCATGTAGATGTTTCTTTTGTTTGTTTCTTAGTGGATAAAAAATACATAAATGATCCGATGAAATTAATTTCGGATTTATCCCGTCAAATCTCTCAATTTCTGCAGCAGCACACCTCTTTTTTTCACTCATTTAATGTTGTCAAAGTTTATTACGACAACGGACAGACTGAGCTAACAAAAATACTGGCTTCTGTGCTTCCAATTTATTTGAATAATGTGGTTTTTAACAAAGTTTCTCCCAAGGACTATAAGTTATTCCAAGCTGCGGATTATGTCTGTACGTTCAGATTGTTGAAAGAAAAATTGGACAACGACTATCTTACAAAATCGGACTTAAAATTCTTTTCCGGCAAGAGAGAGCTAAAGAAAACTTATTTAGCGCCTCTTTTGACGAAAATATTCCTTTAAATCTTTGCAATTGGCATGGTCAGGTGGAACCTCTTAATTAAGAAGATATTAAAAGGATTGTGGTTTAACCGAATCTACAAGTTTTGGACAACCTCCCAATCTCCCTTCTTCATAGAGTTTTTGCAAACTTGAATCATTCCTTAAGCCTTCAAACTCGACGGCATTCACCAGATGAGAAGAAGAGTGTTGCTGACGCTCTACGAACCAAATCTCGTCTCTACGGAGGTTGGCTCGACGAAGCAGGTTTGTATCGTGTGTGGTAAAGATAAGCTGCTTCCGAGTAGTTGTGCCTACTTTCTCCAAGAAGCTTCTCACAAGCCAATAATCGACTTCCGTGTGTAATCCATGATCGATTCCGTCAATAACATAAACACAATCCTTCTTACTTAGCAAAAGATCGACGATAGCCGGAGCGAGGTCGATAATTTTCCTTATACCGGTGGATTCTTCTTCTAGTGGAATCAAATATTTTTTGCCGGATATTTCATGTACTGCGCTGAGTCTGCTGAAAGTCAAATCTCCGTCTTCGTAATGTGCCAATATCCGTGCACCGCCGGCTTCTCGGATGAGTTGGCTTCCGTGGCAGCAAACAGTTGAAAGCAGTTCGTTTCGCTCAGAAGGTGGTAGACATAAGGATGACTCTGAAACAGGAGTTGAAACTAGAGCAGATATTCCGGTGTCGGTGCTCTTTAGGAGTTCAGACAATAGAGCGTTCCTCGAATCATTCCCGCCGATGTCTAAACCATAAGGAATCAGAAAAGAATTCTGATGAATGACTTTTAGAGTCTCAGAGAACCAATTGAAAACCTCTTCAAACGGTCTGAATTTCATGGAACTCAATGTCGTAAGTAGAGGGCAGGGACGATCCAGAGAGCGATCGGCGATACATTGAATGGCGTCGTGAGAATCAATATTCGGATTTATCTGAACCTTGTTCTCCTCTCGAAGATACAGAGTCTTTTCACTGCGGCTGTTCCGTTCAATTAGTTCTTCATACAAGATTTCATCTTCAGTGCATGCAATTTTGAATTCATAGATCAGCTCGCGGACAAGGATCCAAATCTCAAATTTTGAGATCGGATTTTTGTTCTCGGAAAAGTAAAAGTGACACAGGGGAATCTTCCCTTTAAGCCTAGGAGTTGTCACAAATGTTTTGAAGAAATCCAACGCTTTGATGAGATTGCTTTTGCCAGAAGCATTAGGTCCATAAATGGTAGCTAAAGGAAGCAGTTTCAGTCTGAACTTAGGAACTGAGGCCAACGTCTCGCTGTTTGTCCTCTCCTTTCCCGCTACCATGGAAAATGTGGTCATCTCTTCATAGGAGAGAAAGTTCGAAAACCTAAACTCAATAAGCACAATGTTCTTTACGACTGTGTAGGTTAACTTCTCTTTTAGAGGCCTTGTGTTGCGTATAACGAGATTTTATCTCCTAGGAGGGAATAAAAGTCCTTCTTAAAGGAGTTTCCCTTAAGCTCTTTCTTGTTTAAATCCAAACTACAACCGGAAGAAACTGTGATTTCTATTTGAGTATTGTTGAAGCTCCTTAAGCCTAGGCTTTCATTTTCAGAAAGTTGAGCTTAGTTGGCTCTCAACGGATCCTTCCGTTTCCAAACGATAATGCGTTCAATCTTTTTCTATAACTATCTGAGCTCACGGTGATTTTTCTTTAAGATGAGAGAAGAAAGCTTCGAGAAAGGAAATAGAAGTGCGCAAACTTGCCGATCTGATCTTTCAAAGAGACCGTCTTCGAGAAGAATTGTCGAAGATTGAGAAAGAAATCTCTGTCCTAACCCAGAAAACTCCTACTCTTAGTCTTCCTTTCGCGCATGAAATACCAAGAAATAGGGCTCAACAGGCTCCTTCCGGTGCCGCACCATTAACGCCGCAGCAAAAGATTTCGCTCTTTTTTGACTTGTTTAAAGGACGGGGAGACGTCTTTGCCGAACGTTGGGAATCTTTCTACGATCCGCAAAAGGCCGGATATTCTCCGATTTGCATCAAACGCTCCGGTGAGTGCCGAAGGCCATATTCCTTCTGCAAAAATTGTCCCGACAAACGTTACAAACCACTCACAACAAAAGACGTAGAACAGCACCTCTTAGGAAACGAAACGGTTGGAGCCTATCCGCTCGTTAATGGTCGATATTGTCCTTTCGTTGTCATTGATCTGGACGAGGATGATTGGAGAAATGACGCCAAGGCCATTCTTGAGTGTGCAGAAAAATTTGGCATTCCGGCTTATCCGGAAATATCTCGTTCAGGAAAGGGGATCCATATCTGGATTTTCTTCGAGGGCTTGGTTTCTGCAAAAGACGCAAGACTACTCTGCGATTCTTTAATTACTCTGACCCAGAATCAGATTAGAACTGAAGTCTCTTTGTCGTCCTTCGACCGCATCATTCCGTGCCAAGACGTATTGGATACGAATCAGCTTGGTAATCTTGTCGCACTCCCGCTCCAAAAGAAGCGGCGCCCTAATGCTTCAGTATTTGTAGACAAAAATCTTCAACCCTTAAAGGATCAATGGCAGCAGCTGAGAACGGTTCGCAAACTTGCCGCTGAAGAGCTTTCGGAATGGCTTGAGAATTACGGTGTAGATGAATCCAGAAACGTGACGGCGGAAAATACCCTTCCTTGGGAATCCACAAAGCTGCGTCCTAAGTTAAATGCAGCGGCTGAGGAGATCACTGTCGATGTTTTCGATAAGATTTATTTCCGGCTGGCAGATCTAACTGTCGGTCTAAAAAATGCGCTGACTAAGTTGGTCACATTCCATAATCCGATGTTTTACCAGCTTCAAGCTCTGAACAAGTTTGTCGGACGAACGCCTCGGTTTTTGACGATGGCCGAACCTTTCAATCGAGATTATTTCTGTCTTCCGAGAGGAGTTTTAACAGAAATGTTAGATCTCTTAGAGGACAACGATATTCCATTTGAATTGAGAGATAGAAGGATTGCTGGGACAAAAATTTCCATCAGGTTAGACCTTAAACTTCGGGAAAAGCAGAAGAAAGCCCTAAAGGCACTCCTATCCGAAGACCAGGGTTTACTGGTTGCATCTACGGGATTTGGCAAAACCATCGTCGCTGCGGCTTTGATTGCTGAGCGGAAAGTTTCAACGTTGATACTCGTCAATAGAGTGGAGCTAGTCCGTCAGTGGCAAACACGACTCCAAACACTCATTGTCAGCGGTGCTGAAGTCGGTGTGTGGTATGGAACTAAAAGAAAAAGGGCTGAAGAAATCGATATTGCATCTATTCAAACTGTAGAAAGGATGGATGAAGAAGAGCTAAGGCAGTTTCTATCTTCTTATGGAATGCTCATCGTGGACGAGTGTCATCATGTCGCTTCTCCTAATTATCAAAGAGTCGTTTCCTCCTCTGCTGCTAAATATCGATACGGCTTATCGGCTACTCCGGTCAGAAAAGACGGAAAGGAAAAGATAATCAACTTTCTGTGCGGCCCTGAACTAGTAAGAGTCGAAGAGAATTTATCCGCCAAATGTACCTATCGAGTTCTGGAGTTTGACGGTCTCTTTTATCCGTTTACAGAGAAAGCCACCTATGCGCAGCTTGCCTCGATGCTTGCTGATAACGAAGTACGATCAAGGCGCGTCATAGAAGAAGCCGTTTCTTTGTATCAGGAAGGAAGAAAAGTTCTCCTTTTGACGGAACGAGTAGCCCATCAAAACAAACTTGAAGAGATGTTGATAAACGAGAATGTCCTTTTCTTTAATTTTCAAGCTCGATTGAAGGCCAAGGAAAGAGAGGAAATTTTCTCGAAAATCTCCAAACTTCCCGCTAACGAGCCCTTCATACTGCTTGCTAACGGAAAGCTAATCGGAGAAGGGTTTGACTTGGAAAGACTGGACACCGTCATCTTTTCATTTCCATTCTCCTGGAAAGCTGTTGTCACACAGTACATCGGCCGCGTAATGCGTCGCTCACCGTCCAAGAATCATATCCTCCTAATTGATACCGTGGACAGGGGGAATCCGATCCTGGAGAGAATGTTCAGGAAGAGGCAAAAAGTTTACGAAGCGTTAGGCTTCAAACCTCAGGATGCTCAGGCGGACCTTTTTGTTCGTTAACAGGAGCAGTGCTGTTGGGCGGTCGGATTATCCTCTGCAGGCTTAATGCTCATTTCTCGCTTTTGACCATTCCTTTTGCTTTTCCAGGTTAAAGAACTGATGCAATATCTAATGGTTTAGGGGCGAACATGTTAAAAGAGATTCAATAGTTAGGGCCAAATCCAAAGGTAAATAATTGGGTTATCGTCATGGGAACACTAAATGGCATTTACACTTATCGCTCGAATTTTGAAAAACCTTTAAAGATTTTCATATAAGAATCTAAGAGGTCAGCGGATTACCACAGGTGCAATCATGGAAAAAGATATAGATGATCTCATTGACCAACTCAGTCTTCAGCAGTTGAAGAAACTGGTTAGCAAATACGCGAGATTAGATAGGCAATTAAGAGACGAAATCCTTTCGACAGCATCTGTCAGGAACGCCTCCTTTAACGGACTTATGTTGGAAGAATGGAGGCGAAGGGTAGAAGAAGCAATTGTCAGAGATCTCAAGGGTGAGTTAGATGATTACTACAACCAAAAATTCGTCAATTGGGATTCAGCGGTCGCAACTTTGGCAAAGGCTGTAAAAGATTTACAAGTACGAAATCAATCAAATGATGCTTTCACATTGTTGGATGAAGCTGAAATACGAATCGCAAAGGAGTCGGAATGTGAGTTTGTCGAAGATGAGTATGGAACCGATATCTATGTTGAGTATGAGGACGTGTCCAAGAAAATTAATAAGTTGAGACATCTTGTCAAAATCGAATCTGACAAAACCGAACGGAATTATTTTTAGCTTTGTTTAAAGCAGCAAAAGAAGGCGTCAGGATTTCCGATGCCAGAGTAAACAGTTCGGATTCCCTGTTGGAGATGAGGAAAGTAGCGAACAAAAGGATCCTTTAGCAACAGTGAATCGAAGTCAGACACTTAGGATTCTCAAACAAAACAGCAGAACAGCCGGAGATCCAAGCCTCTCCGGCTGCTCAATCATTACTAACTTAGTGGTCAAAGACTATTTTGCAGCCTCTGCACCGGCAATTCTTCCGTACACTGTCGCCATAACAAGTCCGGAAATTCCACCGCCGCCAAGTCCGGCTTGATAAGCCAAATGGCCTGTGACGTCACCGGCGGCATAAAGTCCAGGAATAGGGGTGCCGGCCGTTGTCATGACTTGAGCCTTCTTGTTGATTTCTAGTCCCGAATAAGACGTGTAAATTTGCGGCTCGCATTCAAATGCGTAATAGGGTCCTTTATCAATCGTATCCAGCAGCTTAGTGCGGTTTTGATATCTGTCCTTGCCCTTTAACACGTCTTCGTTGTATTCCTTAACGGTCTTTTCAAGGTTTTGATAGTCAATTCCTTCTGCCTTTGCCAGATCCTTTAAGTTGTCAAACTTGTCGACTTTTTGCTTGTCGAAGAAAATCTTCAAGCTGGTATCTTTGTATTTCTCAACGGCTTTGGAGTCAAGAATCCAATAGGCGAGTTTGAATTTGTTTTCGACCATCTTGTGGTTAACGGCGAGATAACCGCGAGTCTCATCTTGGAATCGCTGTCCGTTCTTATTAACAATGATCAATGGAACTTCAACGAGAGGCTGACCGATGGATACATTGCTGTGTGTTCCGACAAAGAGCATGTTCATGCCGAAACCGTAATGTTCAACAATGACATTTGCTCCAAGCGCGGTTGCAGCCTTAATGCCTTCTCCGACATTAAGCTTAGAGCCGTGTGATTTAACGCCTTTCAGATAAGGATGATATTTTTCAACCATCTCTTTGCCGTTAGCAAAGCCGCCGGTTGCAAGAATCACACCATGGTCAGCATAGATTGCGTACTTGTTTCTCTTGTTATTTTCTACGATTGCACCGATGACTCGAGCATTTCGTTTTTCACTTTCAGTAATCAGAGAAACAAGTTTAGTGTTCAGGATAATTTCGACGCCGAGTGACTCTGCTTTTGCTTGCAGTGCTTTGATGGCTTGAGGTGAGCCGACCCTATAACCTGGAGCAAAATAATGAACACGTTTGCGATTGCCTATGGCCTGAGCGGGCCGATCTGTAAACTTGACGCCTAAAGATTCAAGCCAATCAAGATCCTTTGGACCTTGTTCATAAACCAACCGGGCAACGCCTGTGTCTCTCTTCAGAAAACGATTCAGCTTCAGTCCTCTTTCAAGGGAGTCTTGCCAGTTAATTTCCAGGGAGTCATCAATTCCGGCATTTTTCTGAATCTTAGTGCCGCCAATCCAATATCCTGAGCCGGAAAGGATGGAGTGGCCGCCTAAAAATCCGCCTTTTTCAACCAATATAACTTTTGAGGCTCCGCTTTGTTTTGCAGAGATTGCTGCGCACAGTCCGGCCATGCCGCCCCCAAGGACTAAAACATTGGAACGAACGTCCGAACTTCCTGCTGCGATTGCTGTCATAGGTATAGATGTTAAGGAAAAAGCAACGCCTGCAGAGATTTTAAAAAATTGTCTTCTTTGCATAAAATGTCTCCTTAGGTGAAGAACACTTACAGATTAGCGGTCCGTAGTTTTTCTACCTACCGCTTTTACTCAACCTATATTGCAATTTTGCAAGTTAGAGGACTGACCCATGCGACCCAAAAATAATTTATTAAATTGGAAGGTCTTGGAGAGTCTTGAGCGCACTGGCAACTTAACCCAAGCTTGTATCGAAAATGATTGCGATCTTTCAACGGCGTCAAGACAGTTGGCCGCCTTGGAAGAGGACTTGGGTGTCAGCCTTCTCGATCGGAGAAGAAAGCCCATGCAGCCGACAAGGTTTGTGAAAACCAATCTTTCTTTAATCCGTCGAATTGTTCGTCTCCACGATGAATTATTGGAGGAAGCCGCTAAAGAATTGAGCAGCCGAAACGACAAGTTCATCCGATTCGGTCTAACAACGAGCGCAATTGTTCACGGAGTAGTCGGCCTGATAAACAAATTTAATACTGAATATCCTGATATTGAAATCCAATTGGTTCCGGATATGGACCACACTTCGGTTATGAATAGGGAAGTAGACATTTCCTTAGTGCCTTACGAACCGAAAGAATCTGAGTTGACAGTTCTTCCTATAGGCCAGTGTTTCACACTTTTAGTGGCTTCTCCTGCTTATCTGGCTAAACGGGGCGAGCCGAAAATAATCTCCGACCTTAATGATCAGGGTCATACGCTTTTATTAAAGCGCAAACCTTTCTATCCGGAGGCAGAAGATCTCGTTTACGGGGACTTTATTTATGATTTTTATACAGGACAACTGAGAAAATTAAAAGACAATAAGGAAGGGGCGGCCGGCAAAAAGGGCGCCGGAAAGGTAACAACGAAATTTGTCGGTGATCAAAACGGTTATATTTCTGCTCTTTCAGGAGAAGGGATTGCTGTCGACCTGCCTCTTTCTTTCATAAAACGTGACCTTATGGGTGGTTCTTTAGTACCGGTTCTTAAAGGCTGGAAAAGAAAACCCTGGAGCCGAAATCTAGTTGTCCATAAAGAAAACTCACACTGGGAGGAGCTCCATACATTTGCTCGCTGGTTTCAACTGCATGAAAGAATTGACTCCCATCAACGGTGGAATGAGATGTATCAGTTCTGCAAAGTCCCGGAAGAGGCTTACGCCAACCTCTAAAAGCACAGAGGTTTTTGATTATTGGGTCTGGAGCAGTTCTTCTATGCGTAATCTCATTGGTCCCTTATTCCTGCTAGTTAGCTGCTTGCTGTTCAGTGTTACCGGGACATTGCAGCAATTGGCACCCGAAGGACATACTCCGGTCGTAATCACCGAAGTGCGCATGTTCCTCGGCGCCTTAACAATATTCCTTTGGTGCCTATGGACTCATAGGCTTCCGCCTAATTGGTCAGCTGTCCCGTGGAAACCGATGTTAATCGCTGTAGCCAGCGTTCTGCTGTACCAGTTGCTGTTTTTCTACTCGGTAGCGGAAGTTGGAGTTGCGGTTGGTTCAGTGGTGGCGATTGCGACAACTCCTTTATGGGCGGCAGTGGTTGCATTTTTACTTTTTAAGAAGAAGCCTTCTAAATTTTGGGTGATCGCTACGGCTCTGGCAATAGTCGGTGTATTTATGATTAACTACAGCGGAGGCTTCCAGTCTCAAAGCGCAGACTGGCGGCTTTTACTCCCGATTGCCGCGGGCCTTTGCTACGGTGTAGAAATCATAGCGGTTGGGAAGGTGGTTGAGAAACTAAATCCTGAAACGACGATGCTCTTAGAAATGGGCCTTGTAGCCGTGTTGCTTTTGCCGGTGACATTTTTCTTTCCGACTAAATGGATTTTTACAACAGGAGGAATTCTGGTTTCTCTAGGTTTAGGTGTGGTGACTGCCGGAATTGCCTACCCGTGTTTTACCTACGGTATTAAATACACATCTCCTGTTGTGGCTTCTACATTAGCGTTGACAGAGCCGCTGATGGCGGCCGCTCTTGGAATATTTTTTCTTCATGAAAATCTCTCTATCTCCATGGGTTTAGGCATGCTGAGTTTGATGGCATCTGTCATCGTTTTAATTTTTGAAGAACCGAACAATCATTCTTAATTTCTTATGAATTAGAGCTTGAGCAGAAAGTGGTTTTCCTGCCAACCCTGCTAAATTTACTGGACCAATATTCAAGCAAACATTCGTTGTCCTTTGAGAACAGACGGGATTTAATAAATTCCGCGGAATTTCTTAAATGATCTCACTAGACTGTATTTGAAAAGGCAGAATAACGGTAACAATCCGTCTTTAGGCATCTCTCATTTGAGTAATTGATATGCTCAAGTAGGAGTTGTTGTTTTCGCTGAACACGTCAACTCCCAAATGAATATACTGAAACCGCCTTATCCAAGTTAGCGGGTAGTCTAGATTTACTGGGGACAAAGGGCGGGTTTATTAAGTAAGATTTGGACGCCTTTCTTGATTTACCTGCTTGGGTCTTGTTATTGCTTCGCTGATGCGGATAAGGTCCTACCGCCAAAATACAGCTTTATTCATCTTCGATGACGACCATCGATCATCTCCCGATAAATCGCAAAGATTTTCTTCAACCCTAGAGCCTCACTCTTTGTCCTTCGCGTTCAATAGGCCTCGATTGGAGCCCGATTGACTGGTCCTGAGGTGCTTGTTTTGTATTATCGGTTATCACAACTTGAGTTTGTCCCGTTGCCAAAGATTAGCGTGCACTTTGAAAGTTTTACTTCTAAAACATAAGGATAGCTAAGAAAAATGTATCTAAGTTTTTTGTAAGACTGCTTTCGTCGGCTTGAAGCCTTGTTGGAATCTTTCTATTGTTAACAAGGCTGGCTAAGGCGGCAGCGGTCTCTAGCTTGCGATTACTTATTGCATCTGAGTGAGAACTGTTTTCCAGTTAATCCTTTCCTAATTGGCTGAAGAGGTAAAAATGAGTTCTAATCCAATGGCTCTGATTCGTGTCATAGACGAAGAAGAGAGTGCGAGAAACTCTTTGAAATTCCTTCTTGAACAGGAAGGGTGGAAGGTGCGTCTTTATTTTTCCATTAAAGATTTTTTTGAAAATGATAATCCGATGATACCCGGCTGCCTCATTTCAAACATTCAAGTGAGGGAAACATCTGGATTTGAGCTGCAAATTAGGTTAAAGAAAAGTGAGTGCCCGATGCCGCTTATTTATATTAGCGCCTATGCGGATGTCGGGACAGCGGTTATGGCCTTAAGAGAAGGCGCATACGATTTTTTAACAAAACCGATTAATGATGAAAGACTTCTTGAAAGCGTCGAAGCTGCTGTGAATGAAGATTGGCAGTTTCGCTCTACCCTCATAAACGTCAAGAAAAATAGAGAACTTCTCCTCACTTTGACCGGTCGGGAACTCGACATCGTACGCCTCATAACGAAAGGTCTGAATAATAAGGAAATAGCAGAGGAACTGGGCATAGCAGAAAAAACGGTCAAAGTTCACCGCTCATCTATATACCGAAAATTGCAGGTCCGCACTCCATTGGAAGTTTTTAAAATAATTGATAGCGTTTATCGAGGAAATAACCTATTCCGGAGTTATGAAAAAACGCAGTTCCTAGATAATCTTAATAACTTTCTTTAAGAGAGGTGCCTTAATCGGCACCTCTTTCAAAAGGTAATTACTGTTTAATAAGGAGTGCGCCGATCAAATCCGGTTATTTAACCTTGAAATTAAAACTGTGGCACTGTGCGCAATAATTTTCCGGAGCGACATGCTGCAGATGACAAAGCGTGCACTCTAATTTGTTGCCGTAATGTGGCGATACATGTGGATTCTGAGGTTTTATTCCTTGAGTCTTCTTTTCAATTTCATCGGGAGCATGGCATTTCGAGCATTGGTTAATGTCCGGGGCAGTAATTTCATTTTTCTCACCGTGGCATTCCTTACAAGTTACATTTTTAACTCCGTGGCGATCTGCGCCGAGCGGAGCACTCTCCTGAGCAAAAGAAGCATCAAAGTAAAAAAAGGCAACGGATAAAAGAAAGGAGCTGAGCAGGAGTCTTTTCATAATTCCTCCAACAGAAGGTCGACCAAAAAGATTTTCTTCTGATCAACCATTCTTCGGCTAATTCCTCAAGCGGGAATATTGTTCTTTATGATTTGGCGCAGTTTTCGCCGGCCATTCGTCCGAAGACTAAACAATCTAGGATAGCGACTGAGCCTAATCGGACTGCCCCGTGTACATGTCCCGTCGCCTCCCCGGCCGCATACAAGCCCTTGATAGGTTTATCTGTCTTCACGTCAAGCACCATGCATTTATCGTCTGTAATCAGACCACCCATGGTGTGGTGAACTTTAGGCTGAAGCTCGCCGACATAGAAGGGCGCAGTTTCAACAGGCAATTGCTCGTTATTGATATAACGGCCTAAGACAGGATCCTTTTTGTTTTTTACATATCCGTTGAACTCTTCAACCGTCTGTTTCAACTGCTCGGCGTCAATCCCTTGTGCTTTTGCCAGTTCATCTAACGTGTCATATTTGAAGATTAAATTTCGTTCGAGATGTTTATTTAGCATTCCCGGGCGCTGTGTCTCAAAAGGTTTTACACCGTTTGCATCGGCAATGGCGAAGCATTTACGCCCGTTGGCCTGTTCGACCATAATCGCATCCGCTCTTACTTTTCTATTTGCCAATTCATTCACAAATCGTTTGCCGGCGCTATTGGTCCATAGTCCGTATTCTGCCGCTGCTGTTTGATTGAATTGCCAGCCGATGCCCATGCCTTTTTCATGCGGATTTCCCCATGGGCCACACTGAATCCAATCGTTTTGAGCTTGCAGGCACCCGATGCTGGAGGTTTCTCGCCAAAGTTCGGAGGTCGCTCCCGGCTGATTAGTGGTATCTAAGGTGGCATTAAGTTTCGGATCCTGAATTGTTCTGTAAGGAACATCAGCTGAAAAACCACCATAACAGAGAATTACACCTTTATTTGCCTTCAGGGATTTGTGTCGACCGCTTCCAGCCTTAGGAAAACGGTATCCTTCAAAGACTTCGATGCCTTCTACACCGTTTGCTGTGCGGATGATCCTGTCAACGTACGTTCTTAGACGAATCGGGATGCCAAGTTCATGACATTTATCCAACTGTTTGTTGACGATTCCTGCGCCTGAGCCAATCTTCGTCGTTACATAACGCGGAACTGAGTGACCGCCTTCCTGCCCGATCGCATCGGGCAGATATTCGACACCTAGCTCGTTGACGGTCCACTCATAAGTAGAAAGGACACGATCGACCATCTGGTGTACTTTCTTCACATCATTCATGTAGTTGCCCGCCACAAGAATATCTCTTTCAAGAAGCTCCTTAGAATCTTCTATGTTGTGTTTCTTCTGCTGCGGACAACCGGTGGCGGTCAGAATTCCTCCGTTAATGATGGAGTTCCCGCCGGCGGTCGGCATTTTCTCTAACACGATGACGTTTGCTCCGGCTTTTTTAGCTTCAATCGCAGCAGCGAGGCCGGCGAAGCCTGAACCAACCACAATCACATCAAAGGTTTCGTCCCATTTCCTAGTCTGAGCGGATGCAGTCGAGGCTAAGATACCGGCTGAAGAAAATACGGCTCCAGCGACAGACGTTTTTAAAAAGGATCGACGGGAAGAAGTATTCATAAGGCCCCCTTTTGTTAACAAGGTTATTTCAAGAGATCAAAAGTCATTCTAGAGGGGGATAGTGGGCAGAGAAATACGTCAAAAAGTTTAAATGATAGATTTGATTAATCTATAACTATATGATTTATAGTGATAATTAAATTAGTTAAGGTGCGCTACTTAGGACAAAAGACTTATTTGTTAAAACAAATAGATTAGTAAACCTCGCGACAGAAGCAGGAGATATATTTTAAACAGCTTTCTTGATGATGAAGAGAAAAGCACCATAATCGATCTAGCTTTTTCAAAGCTGACTGTTTTTGATAGAACATGGCTTTTGAGGCTTAGGACCGTATGGTTTGTTGGTAGGTTATGAACTTGTTGATTTTGCATTGCTTTAGCGGCGCAGGTCTAGTTCAAAACAAGAGAGGGTAGATTTTTTCGATCGACAAAAAGTTCTTCGCAAACTGCGATTAATAGCTATTCCAGAAGAGTTTTGAATGGGATCTGGTGCCCTAATTGCTGCTTGAGCAGGTACAAATGTTTGGCAACTATTTGATTGACACATGGTGCAGGGAAAATTATAGATATCATCTCTGAAAAAACATTAGTCTCGGAGTGCGTTTTCTTGCTCTCCGAGACGTCCAATTAATCAAGCGATTTTAGGATAAGGCTTTAAAAACTATACTTTAATCCGGCCATAAAGCTTAAATCACGGTAATGGTATGAACCAGCGCGGACAGCAGTGTTTGCCCAGAGGTGTAAGTTGGGATTGAGACGACTGTCTACCCCGGTTTTAAATTCACCCAAGTTGCGTGCGCCTTTTTGTTTGAGGTTAACCCCGTTCATTGTGACTCCGTAATCTTTGGTATTGTGAATCCAATTACCTTCAATAAACACCTGTGCTCCCTCATATTTAGGATTAGCTTGGTTCTTCAGATGGAAGATCGTTCTTGCGCCGAGCCTTGTCGTCACATTATTTTTCCCGACAGCTTCAATGCGTGTGCCATTGGACTCAGTGAAGTTATCAGTCTTAATACCCGACCAAATGACCTGAGCCTGCGGCTGGAAATAAATTCCGACTTGGCGTCCTTCAGAGGTATCAAATTCTGAGAGCTTCAGGGTATAGCCCGTCTCAAGAGATCCAGTTAGGCCTTTTGAATGATAGGATTCAACGCCTGAGCTTTTAACTCTGTTTTTGAACCAGCCGTATGTAAGCCAGGTGTCAACGTATGCGCCTTCACGGCCGGTTCCATTCTGGAACCAGGTGCCGGTTACACCGAAATTCAGACCGTCTACGCTGCCGATTGCGCGGTATCCCGAATAAGGATTATGGGATTTGGTCCTTCCGTGGCCATAACCGCCCATCCATCCGAATTGGAATCGGTTGGTGCCGTTGGAAGAAAACGAGAGCAGTTCCGTTCCAAGCTGTGTAGCGGCTGTCAGAGTGCGGTTTTTGATTTGTCCGCTGCTCTCTTTCCAGGAGGTATATCCTCCCTGCATTCTCATCCAAAAGTTTCTTGTTTCGTTATTATCGGAATGCGGATCTGTAAACCACAGGTCACCGATCCTGTCTTGCAGGCGATTTGTGAAAAGGGAATGAACGATAGCTTCATTTCCGATATAGGCACCGGCTTCAGGTCTTACGATTGGAATGACTTTGCCTCCGTTTCCGTTGTCACCGCCATTGCCTCCGTTATCCCCCTTATTAGGATTGTCAGGTTTTGTTTTATCGGCAAGGTCACTGATTAGATACCAGTTTCGATTATCGCTGCCGGTCCCTCTTTTCAGTTCATAATCATAGGCTCCGGCAACAAGTCGGGTGCTTTGAACGAAATTGCCATCGGATTTCCCTGAAACATCGATAAGCTTAATCCCATTGAGAGTTTTTGCTCCGGTTCCGCCAAGGTTATTAACGCGGACGATTGTTCTGCCAGAAGTGTCGCCTTCGACGATCATCATGTCGGTTAACGAATCGTCTCCCCCTAACACAGTGTTAAACAAGATTTGTCCGTTATCTCCGGAATAATTTCCTGCAACGATAAGCTTGTTTCCAGCGGTTTTACCATTTCCGAGTACGATCTGCCCGGAGTTGCTCAAATCTTTCCCGACTCTAAATTCAGTTGGTGCTGAGGAGTCTGTATCCCCGATACCAAATGTACCCTCATTATTCAAGCTTCCTTTAATTGTGCCAAAACCGCTCAAAGTCGATTCGGAAGAAATATTGACGGACGAGCTATTCATCAGCACAGGCTTTTCAGATGTTCCGAGAGTGACGATAGCATCTCTTAAATTTGTAGGACCGGTCCATTCGGTGTCATTTTGAATAGCGATATGTGCATTTTTATCAAAACTGACTGCGCCTGTCCCGCTGATTTTATCCTGCAAAGTGCCTTTCACTCCTGTATAAACGAGCTCTCCGTTATCGACGATGTTGCTTTGTCCAACGGAACTCAGTGTGGGAAGAATTAAGGTTCCTTGCTCGGCAATAAGTGTTTGACCGTCATAACTGGTCGGAACGGTAAATAAGGTTCTTCCGCTTTGAATTTCAACGCTTCCGCTTCCTACAATTGGAATACGAAGTTCTTGTGCCGAATCTCCGGTATGTCCGTTGTTAAAAACAACTTTGGCATCCCCCGGACCTTTTAATTGAACTTCCGGAGCGTTTAAGTTATAAAACGCTTCGTTAGAGCTCGTGTCGCCAAGAAGTAATTGTGCTGTTGCTCCTTCTTTTTGGGCTTGAACAATAACAGGAGATGAGGTTTTGACGTTAGCCCTATGGCCTACAAGGAAAGATGTTTTATTTCCGACATTAGGCGCTTGAATGATGAGGGATCCGACATTGAATTCAGCATTGACTCCTTCATCGTTAATAATCTGTAAGAATGCATTATCGGTACCCTTCACGTCTCCGTACTCTGAACCGCCGAATAGGAAAGTTTTGCCGACTGAGAAGTTAGAATTCCGGATAAGCGCTTGGTCAGAAATCTCTCCCGTAACAGCTAGGTTCTTGACTTTGTTAGTAAAGTTAAGATTTCCTGCAAAAGAAACATCTCTAGCATTTTCAATTAAGAAACGATCATTTTCCTTGGAAAAATTTAGCTGTGCAGTACTGTTAGAAGTAGTACCGGCCCCCACGCTGACAGAGGCTGAGTTTTTTACAATGAAGGAGGCCTGAACATTCGACTCAACAATGTTGAAACTACTTGCCACATTTAACTGTGTTTCATTGTTGTTATTTAGGTTTCCGCCATCCACATACAAACTGATGTAATTAGTTTGACCACTATAAGCACTTATGGTTCTTGCATTAAATGAAACATCACCGTCTCTAGAGCCAATGACGTTAATGAAGAGATTGGGTTCTCTTTCGTCTGTATAAGATTGCCCAAGAGCTATTGGGGGTAAATTTAAAGAAGCTGGTTGGCCTTGTTGCACAGTATTGGTTGGGAGTGGAGTAAACGTCGTTTCGCCACCTGCTTGAAAATAAGACGGCGAGTAAACTGCCACCGCCCCTGTTTCTAGAGTATAGGAGCCGTTTTTTGCCCAAAAAAATAAGGGGCGGTTTTCTCTTTCAGAAACATAATTCGGATCATTTGAGTTAGATGTGACATCTTGTTCGTTATCAACGAAGACTAAATAAGCCTCTGAGAAGGGAAAGTTATATCCTTCAATGTTCGCTATCGCATCATTAAGAGGAAAAATCAAACAAGCAGCCACTGCAAGGGCAGAGTGTTTCCTAATAAAAGGAGTTTTTGCAGACAGGGGGCTGTTTTTTATGAGTTTGTCTAAACCCGATCCGTTATGCAGAACTTTCATGTTATTCATAATTAAATAAAAAAATAAATATGAAGAACATAAAATTCTATAAATAAACAGAATGTTTTTCGCTTAATTGTTAAATTAGATTAAATAGGTATCATTGATAAGTGTTTGACGAATAATAAATAAATCTATAAGTTGTATAAAAGTTAAAACTATTCTTGTTTCACACAGCAAAACTTTTAGTAAAAAAAAAGATGTCTAAGCAGCAACCATCTCTTGTTCTTTTGGTAAGTTTTATCTAACGTTTTTATGTTAATGAAAACTTCGAGTTGCAGAGAGTTATTATTTATATAGCATGCTATTTGAATTTTATATTTATTTTTATGACTTGAGATTATCTAGCCTCAAAAAGAGGTTAAATAAAATATAGTGCCAAGAGAGGTATCCCTAAACGTAGTGTAGAAAAAGTACCTCTTATGTCTGCTTCATAGACTAGGACAGTTGATTGACAAGAAAAAGTCTTTTTATACCTATAGTTATCTACCAATTATTGCCGATATCATTGCACGCGCATCCTAGCACTGCTTCTGGAACGAAGATTATTTGATTTGCTTTTTTGAGTTACTTTTGTTACTTGAAAATCAGTGTGCATTAAAAAATAAATATTAATTTAACTTAATTATTAAAAAATATATTTACTATATTTTTATTGATATCGTTCTGGTAATTAGTTAGCTATCTAAAAGTCATAATCGAATTATTTCTACTTGTTTCTTTGTTATGAAATTGTTGTAAGAATAAGCAATAACTTCATAAACAGCGTAAAAATTTAACTGTCACATTTGTTTTGATAAATTGAAGCTCGTTTAATTAATCTTGCTCATACGTTTTGCTTAAATTGGTTAAATATGAAAGAAAATAAGTAAATTTATAAGAATTAGTCCTGATGTCTTTTATTTAAAAGTATTGAAAACTATAAAAGAGGGAATTGCTTGTGTATTTAAAAATATGAGGAGCTATTTTTTATACATGTCCCTTAATTCCATTCTTATGGATCTAAAAGGAGATTAATTAATGAATAAAGCATTTAGGACTATTTGGAACGATGTTCGACAGTCTTTTGTCACGACCAGTGAGATTCAAACATCCCACGGCAAAAGAACGAAATCTTCTCTTAGTCTTTGCATTGCGACGGCGCTCTTTACGTTGAGCGGAGTTGCGTCAGCAGCATATGTTGAACCCGGCGTAATAGGAAGTACATCGTCATGGGAAACCCCCGAATATCAGAAAGATTGGGGGCTTGAGGCTATGAACGCATCTGCAGCTTACTCTCTTGGCTATAACGGTCAAAAGATAGCTTTAGGCATGATGGACTCTGGAGCGCTTCTCTATACTCATCCTGAGCTTGATGGAGAGCGGTTCCGCTATATCACACAGCAGGGAAAATATACATCGACCGGTAATCGTTACCCGCAAGGGGCTGTGTTTGATGGCGCTTACACGAAAGATGAATCATTTGATACGACGGGGAAATGGATTCTTGGCGTAAATGATTCCCATGGAACTCACGTTTTAGGAACAATTGCTGCGAATCGTGACGGAGCCAATCATCACGGCGTAGCTTGGAATTCTACAAGTTATAGCGCAAACACAGGAGGTTCCGATGACAGCAATTACGGTCCTTTCCTTGACTATGGTTTTTTCTACAACGGTTGGAAAACTTTGGCTGATGCGCTCGTCAAAGATAACGGTAAGGACAGAGGCGGCGTTATAAACAATTCTTTCGGAACAAATATCCGCGTATACCGATTGCAGCAGATGATTGGCGGGAATTGGACGGACGCAGGGAATTTGAAGGTATCCGATTTGAATAAAGTCGACGGCGTTAATTTCAGAATCGGACCTCGTTTGGCTCATATCCCGACGAATACGGTTGCTCAGGCCGAGTATGAATATTTCCTGCACAACAAAATCTACGGCGCAAAGGGAATAAAGAGTTTCGTTGATGCGGCTTGGGATGCAGTGAAAGGAACAAATGTCGTTCAGGTGTTCACAACCGGAAATCGCGACATGCACAACCCTTTCTATCGTCCTCTTTATCCTTACTTTAACCCGGAAGCGGAAAATAATTGGGTTGCGGTTGCAGGACTGATGAAAAGAGGCGACCGGTATGAATTGATTTCATCATTTAATGAAGCCGGATTAGGAAAATATTGGACGGTTGCAGCCCCTGGCTCCCGTATTTATTCATCTGCGGTTGTTGACGGCAGTTATGTTGAGCCTAATACCGGAACAGATTCGAACGGCGATCCGGTAGGAGACCTAGGTTCTCCGAGTTACCAAACTTGGGGCGGAACTTCCATGGCTGCGCCTCACGTGACGGGAGCAATGGGTGTTTTGATGTCCCGGTATCAAAGCATGACAGCCCCTCAGGTCCGAGAAGTGATGTTTACAACTGCCAATCATAAGAATCCCGACGGAACCGATATGGTTGGTTGGGAAAATGTTGAAGTGGATGCATCCGGAGCAGTTGTTCGGACTTGGGCAGTGCCTGAAGGAGAGGTTTCAAACCGAATGGGTTGGGGCGTTCCTGATTTGAATAAAGGGATGTATGGTCCGGGTCAGTTGTTGGGCAAATTTGATTACAACATGAATCTTGCTCCGTTAGATGTTTGGACTAATGACATCTCTGAAGTCGCTCTGAAACAACGTGAGCGAGAAGATCTGGAATGGATGGCAAAAACCAAAAACGGAACAGATGCATCAACGGGCGGAAGTTACGAGCTTGGGAATGATTTCGTCGTGGTTGATGGCGACAGTGATGCTACGAATCATGTAATTTCAGAGGACGATGCTCAAAAATGGAGGTCTGCGTATTTTCTGAAGCGTGCACAGGCAATCCAGAACAAGATCGACAATAACCTCTATCAAGGCTCTTTAGTGAAACGCGGTTCCGGTATGTTAATCATGACCGGTAACAATACATACTCCGGAGGAACCACAGTCGAAGATGGTGCTCTGTATGGTTTCTCGGAATCTTTTGGTTCGGGAAATGTGAACGTTAACGGCGGAGTGTTTGGTGTTTTGTCGAGTTTCAATGACAATTTCACTCAAAAAGGTCAGCTCAATTCGCTCGTCGGCATTGCTAGAGCTCCGATACAGAAGGCCAATATAGTGGTGAACAACGGGGGCACCTATGCAATTGTTGCTGATCAGGACGTTCAAGTCGGAAATTTGACGTTTAATCCCGGATCGCTGGTTACGGTCACATCGTTAACAAATGATGCTTTCGAAAAAGCTTACGACGGCATCGATCAAGTCGGAACTGTGACAGCCGATAAAATTGAAGGCTTTAACCAAAATGCTGTTGTTACGCCCGACTACGCCTTAGTGGATCATAAAGTGACACTGGAGGGAAACACTTTAACCGGTATCCTGACCAAAAGTGATAAAACGCTCGCCGATTATGCTTTGACATCTAACGGGGTTGCGGTGGCCAACGCTCTAATGGCCGACAGCAATCTTTTAGGAGGGCTGGCGGATTCGACAAAATCTGAGGCAAGAAAAACGATTGCTTCTCTTGCCAATGATATTCATGTGACAGCCAATGCGATGACGATTGCAAACGGCCAGTCTTTAGTGAGAGAAATTAAAGATCAGGCAATCGGGATCGACGGATCGGCTCGAGTTGCGGAAGTTGACGGCGGTCGGGCTCGATTGTGGATGTCCACAATTGGTAACTGGTCGAAAATGGACCGTGACGGAGCATCCAAGCTGAAGTCAGATTTTTATACCGGCTTGATTGGTCTTGAGGCAGATATCAATGTCAGCAATAAGGTTGGCATATTCTTCGGCGCAGGTAAGACCAAGTTTAAAGGCGGCCATGACGGCAAGATTGATTCCAAGGATTTCCATTTCGGTATTTATGGCCAGTCGAATTTGGATCCGGTACGCTTAAGTTACGGTTTTGCTTATACCCATCAGGACCGAGATTCCAATCGAGCGCTGTTCTATAAGAGTCAAGGCTTCGGTTCTTCGGCCAGCTATAACGCCAAACTCGCTCAGGTCTTTGGAGAAGCAGCATATACCGGTCTGAATCTCGGCACGGTAAATATTGAGCCCTATGTCGGATTGGCTTGGATGCATTTGTCTGCCGACGATTTCTCAGATACGTATGCCGGTCAGAATGTGAAGACTAAGTTTGACAGTCAGAATCTGGCGGTTACGAATGTCGGTACGCGTGTGAAAGTTCCGTTCGAAGTTGGAGCAGCTAAATTCAAGGCGGTTGCGGATGTGAACTGGACTCAGTTTATGGGTGATACTCGCGGTAAATCTACCCTCAAGATCGGCAGCGGAGTCGGTGCCAAGATTCAAAGTGACAAGTTGTCCTCTGTTGCAGCAGTCGGACTCGGTCTTGAAGCTCAATTGGCGAAAAGAGCTTCTCTGGGAGTTTCCTATTACGGTGCCTACGGGAGCAAGATCAAATCCAACGGCGTTGGCGCCACATTCAAATTTGCTTTCTAAAGAAAGTTTTATCTTGGAGGAAGGGGCCCTGGTTTGAATTGGCCCCTTGGCAGAGGGCGATTTCCCCTTGGCCCTCTGCCGCTTCCCTTTTTTGTCTTAATAAATTTAGTGGAAGGAAAAATTATGGATATCATGATTATTCTTCAGATCGTTGTTCTGTTAGGAGCAATTTATATCGGTGTTCGTCTTGGCGGCATCGGCATCGGATATGCAGGCGGTGCGGGTGTATTGGTGCTGGGACTTTGTCTTGGGATGAAACCGGGCAATATTCCTTGGGACGTGATCATGATCATCGGCTCTGTAATCGCGGCTATTTCCGCAATGCAGCTCGCCGGTGGTCTTCAGTATCTTGTTTATATCGCGGAAAAGATTCTCTACAAGAATCCGAAGTACATCAACTATCTGGCGCCGATCGTGACATATGTTTTAACGATCTTTGCCGGTACGGGCCATACCGCATTTTCGATGATTCCTGTCATTGTCGAAGTGGCTAAGGGGGAAAACATCCGCCCCTCCGTTCCGCTTTCGATGTCAGTCGTTTCCTCCCAGATCGCTATTACAGCTTCTCCGGTTTCCGCTGCTGCTATATTCATGACGGGCGCTTTGGAACCCTTTGGCTGGAGTTATCCGACGCTGCTTGGAATTTGGCTTCTTACTACTTTCGCAGGCTGCATGCTGACTGCGTTTATCATGACGCACATTTCCAAACTGGACCTATCTGAGGATCCTATTTATCAGGAACGCTTGAAAGAAGGCTTGGTTAAACCGCCGGTAGGTCTCCAGGAAATGGTTATTACTCCGACAGCAAAACTTTCTGTTTGGATCTTCCTGGCAGGCGTTTTATGTGTAGTTGCTTACGCATCTGCTATTTCGCCGGCAGTTGGTCTTATTAAACCTGTTGTTGTTCCCCGTGACGCAGCGATCATTAGTTTGATGCTGGCAGTGGGTGCGCTCATCACTATCTTTTGCAAAATCAAGCTTGGTGATGTGGCAGGAACCTCTGTCTTCAAATCCGGGATGGTAGCGTGTATCTGTGTTTTGGGGGTTGCCTGGCTAGGTGACACGTTTGTCTCCGGTCATACCAAAGAGATTAAGGATTTTGCTTCGCAAACGATTAGCCAATATCCGGCGCTTCTTGCGATTGTGTTTTTCCTGGCTTCGATGCTTCTGTACTCTCAGGCGGCCACAGCAAAAGGAATTACTCCTACGGTTATTGCCGCTCTCGGCATTACGGCAGCCAATCCGGATAATTCATACATGCTGGTTGCTTGTTTCGCGGCAGTTTCAGGGATTTTTGTGCTGCCGACCTATCCGACCGTACTCGGAGCGATTCAAATGGACGACACGGGAACAACTCGCATCGGTAAGTGGATCTTCAACCATTCATTCTTTGTACCCGGAGTTTTGGCGGTTTTCATCTCGGTGGCTCTAGGATTTGTGGTTTGCGGATTCATCTAACTAAAAATACATTCTTATCATCATGACCGCAATCTTTCTGTGGATTTGTAAGGCAGGCATCGTTCTCTACATACTGACGATGGCACTTCTGATAATCGCCTATTGTTGTGTGAGTGCCTACCGAAAATTCGTAGATAAAACAATTTAATTAGGTTCGAATATTCTCCTGTATGCCTCGACATTTCGAGGCCTTGGGCAAAGGGGGAGAAGCCTTAGGCTTCAATACCTTTGCCTTTTTTTTGTGTTCGACGTTGGAGAAACCAACTTGTCGGAGAATGAATCAGGTTTAGCCGGCAAACTTTGCTCAAATTGCCTGGACAGCAAAAGCCATACCGTTAGCTGTTTGGTAGATCTTATGAAGTTAAGAAGGGCAATCCAACGCCGTAAGAAAAAGGAGACGGCTAAAACATTCTTAACGCATCTCCTCTTTGACCTAAGTGAACTTCCTTGTGTCTAAAACACAGGACTGTCACTGAATTACACTTCTATGTTATTTCCATCCATAGAAGTTTTTGACTGTGTCCCAGGCTACTTTTTGCAGAAAAGCAGCGTCTTTTTCGGTTAAAGGTTTTTCGCATCCTCCTAAATAAGAGGCGCCTTCTGGTGATTTTTTCGTCAAGGCCGCCAGAATCGTTGCAGCTTCAAGATATGTACCGGCCGATGTTGGGTGGCGATTATCCGCTACCGTCAACTTTAAATCTGGTCTTTGCTTTAGTGCGTTGGCAAAAGCGAGGCCAACCGGAATTACTAATGCGTTGTTTTCGTTGGCAACTGCAATAGTAGCGTCGGCTAACTGTTTGGTCATTTCCGGTTTATCAGCGTATGCCCAAGTCATCAAGAAAGTAGGCCTCGCTCCGGTATCACGGATGTCCTTACTATGAATTGCGGCATATTTCTTGAAAAACTTTGATAATTCCGGATGAATTGGTCCTTGACTATTATCTTGAAGAACAACTGCTTCAAAAACCTTGCCATCAGGATATTTGATGAACTACCGCGCACTTACGTGCACGGTTTCATGGGAGCGTGCTTCCATTTTTAGCAACTGACGAACACCTACACATTCATGCAGGTTTCGTACAACTGCGGGCGTGTCCACAAAGACGCCCCCATCGAGTTCGAGCAGCTTTTTGAGCCACTCATCCCCGAGTTCTTTTCGGCCGATATTTGCTGCGCCGTTGATATCGGCATTGATCAAATGTCTTTTTGATGACTGATAGAGGCCGCGTTTGAGCCTCTTCCCAGAGAAGAAAATCGCTGGTTTTCTTTCCTTTGGATCGAAGTCAGGAATTTCATCAAAGTCCATTGAACTGGCTTTAGATGTGTAACTCTCCTCACGCACTGTCACTTGGATGCCAAATTCTTCAGCCTTGTACCGGACCATCTCAATAAACTTATTGTGCGGCAGCATCACAAAATTCTGGTTGTTGCGTTTGCCAAGGTTGACTCTCTGTTTCCAGTTTCGGTTTGTTCCGATGACTATACGGCCCAAATCATGCGCAAGACAAAAATTCACTGCCAGGCGACTGGCCTTGTGCATCAAGTCTTGGATCTGCCAATAACGTTTGACCCCTTTTATTCGGATGTGCTCATAGTTTTTTTTGCTTTTCAGTTCGGCGACTTGTTTGTTGTACAGCTGATTGATGCTCTTAAGTATTTTGCCTTTGACCAAAAACGGCTTTACCCCGGGTTTGGTCGGAACGAAAGTTGCAAAATTATCAATGCCTAAATCGCAGCACAAAGCTTCATTCGGATTCAAAGAGACGCTTTTTGAATTTTTACACTCATCCTTATCGACACGATAAGTCAGCTCTACAATGAATGTATTTCCCATCGGAATAATTCTCAAGTCACCCGTAACTGCGTCCTCCGCTTTGGCGTTGAACTCTTGGTGTTTGCAGCAAACTATTCGAATGGCAGAAAAACCGATATCTTTTCCTCCAGTGATCGTCAGTCGGTAATCGCGGATTTGATAGCCGTTGCGGCCGACATAGAATGTCCGATAGTTTCTCTTATAACCCGGTAAGCGAGGTTTTCCTTGAAACTTCTCAGGGTGCTTCGAGTATTCAACAGCCGCCTTGGAAAAGCCTTTGAACTGTTTGGCTATGACTTGTCCTTGTCTTTGCGCGGAGGCAGCCGACGGCATAGCTCGATAGTCACTGCCGTATTGATGCCTGAGTTCCGTATCAAGTTCTTTGCGTGTCAATACAGGCGCCTTTTCAAAGACTCTATGTCTAAGCAAATAGACTGCGCAGTTGCCGAGCTTGCGCGACAATGAACAAAGCCTATGGCAGGCTTGCCAGTTAGCATTGTTCTTACGAATAACGTGTCGCTCGACTTTTTGAATCATATGCAGTTATCTTCCGGTTCTCATTGTGTTTTCAATCTCAAAGCTCACTTGATCTTCGTAGTAGCTTACCGACGAAAAGTTATTTCATCAACGATCCTGGAAAGGCTCAAAGAATTTTTTCGAAGTGTGCCGGCGTGATCGAGTCAGACATTTTGGAATGTTCCGGGGAGGAAGATCACGTTCATCTTTGATCTCTTACCCTCCAACGATTTGTCTATCAAATTTGGTGCGCAAACTAAAAACCATATCATCTTTGAAAATTCGTCAAGAATTCTTCAATCAGATTCGAAGGATGCTTTGGGGCAAGCGTTTTTGGACAAAAATTATTGTGTAATCTCAGTCGGAGACGGAACAATAACCGCCATTATTGAGAGATATATCAAAAATCAACGGCCGAATTAACATTCGGCCGTCCGCTATCCATCCCCGCGCTAGCGCACGGGGAATTCCGCGGAATTTGTTAAAAGATTGCAGACATAGGCACGCAGTCAAGGTTTACCAAAGTTTAAAATTCTGTTGTTCCAGGTTCACAAACTCAATGATCTTCAAGATCTTTCTAACTTGTTCGGTAGGATGCTTGGAATGAATAACGCCGAAAGGAATAGTTTCATTGACTTCTAAAGGAACAGACTTGAGAAGCGGATGGGAGAACGTCCAGGCATTAGTGGCTAAAAGCAAGGAACCCGAACTCGCGCACCGATTCAATATTTTCATATTTAACGAGTCGAAATATTCCTTTCTCACTAAGTTGTCCTTAAGAAAAATCTCCCTGACGCTGTTATAACCTTTGACAAGGTCTCGGCTCATTAATAAGAGAGATTCTCTTCCGGATCGAATATCTTCGATGGTTAATTTGTCTTTATTCGCCAATCGGTGATTCAATGACATTGCGATGGAAAGCGATAAGTCTGTTAACTTGAGTGCGGTGCACTTCTTCTCAATTAAGAAGTTCTCGTCATAGGTCGTAAGCATGATATCGACCAGACCTTCGTTTCCTAAGTGGCTGATAATATCCGCCTCAACGACCTTTTCATTCTCAAACGGAACAAGCTCGACACGCAGGTTCGGATATTGTTTCATAACTACTGGCCAAACTTGTTTTAGAAACGCGACTGGGGTTAAAGGCGAAAAGGCAACTCGAATAAGATTTTCTGAGTTCTTTTCGATTTTTTTCGCTCTCTTTACGGCTTCTTTAGCGAAGGACTGAAGAAACCTTGCGTCCTTATAGAAGGAACGCCCGGCTTGGGTAAGTTTCATTCCGGCTGGGCTTCTGTCAAAAAGTTTTATCCCAATTTTATTTTCGAAGGAAGAAATTTGTCTAAAAATGGTTTGAGGGCTTTTTTTTAATTGACATCCCGCTCTAGAAAAACTTCCTAAATCTGCGACAGAAATAAAAATAGGTAAATTAGAGTCAATCATTGCAGATCTCCTAAATGGTAATGTCCAATAAAATTAAGCTCAATCCTATTACTTCGATCAATAAAATTAAAGCTCTAAATAAATTGTTCTATTTGTTTTTTAATGATATTGTCTATTTGAACAACTATGGATTGTTATTATTAAATTATCCTTAAAATTCAAATAAATAAAAATAAATCAACAATTTATAAAAATAGTGAAACGTGTTGATTAAATTGATAAAACATAATCAAAATTCAGTTTTTTTGTTGGCATTTTTACCGATGTTTAATTTTCTTAAATCCTAAAGACTAAAAGGGAGAGATTTGCTTAGATAAATAAAGACATGAGGAGCTTTTTATTTATCTCTCTCAATTCCATTTTTATGGATAATCAAAGGAGATTAAATAATGAATAAAGCATTTAGGACGATATGGAACGATGTTCGGCAGTCTTTTGTCACGACCAGTGAGATTCAAACTTCTCACGGCAAAAGCACAAAATCTTCCGTTAGTCTTTGTGTCGCCGCAGCCCTGTTTGTGATGGGAGGTGTCGCCTCTGCTGCCTACGTGGAAACCGGTGTGGTCGGCGATAAGTCTTCCTGGGAAACCCCTGAATATCAGGCAGATTGGGGTCTTGAGGCTATGAAGTCTTCCTCTGCTTATTCTCTTGGCTTTTTTGGTCAAGGATTAACTGTTGGAGTCATGGATTCCGGGGCACTTCTTGCCCATCCGGATTTGTCTGGAGGACGTATCACGGGAACTGTTGTGTCCGGAACATACGGATCGAATGGAAATCGTTATCCGCAAGCTGTGTTAACCACGATTTACCCAGGAGAAACGCCCACTTCTTCTAATGGAGCGCCTTTTAGTGAGGGAGAGGCCTTTAATGTTACAGGCGATTGGATAAAAGACGTCAACGACAGACATGGTACTCATGTGACAGGCACTGTCGGAGCAAGTAGAAATGGCATCGGTATGCATGGTGTTTCTTGGGGATCTGATGTTCTTGTAGGCAATACAGGCGCAACGGACAGTAATAATTACGGACCGTTTCAGGATTACAAATATTTCTACCAAGGCTGGAAAGCCATGGCAGACAAATTAGTCGCCGACAACGGAACTGAGCGGGGTGGTGTGATAAACAATTCCTGGGGAACAAATGTTCGCGTGGCAGTAGTACAGCAATACGACGCAGCTGCAGACAAGTGGCGAACGATAAACCAGTTACCGACAGTCTCTGAAGCCAAAGACGTAATGAATCAGGTAAATGCCGGCACGACGGAAGCGCCTCAAGACGGCGACTTGAGACTCTCTTTTTCAGGCCACATTCCGACCAATAACGTTGCTCAAGCGGAATATGAATTCTTCTACCACAACAAAACTTATGGAGGCATGGATAAAAGTTTTGTAGACGCTGCTTGGGATGCTGTTAGGGGTACAAATGTAGTCCAGATTTTCACCACCGGAAATAGAGATTCGAACAACCCGTTTTATCGGCCTTTATTTCCGTACTTTAATCCTCAAGCTGAAGGTCAGTGGATAGCAGTAGCTGGATTGCGTCGGGTTCCGGGGGCCTCAGGAAATCCTGATACCTATACTCTTTATGACACTTTCAATGAGGCAGGATTAGGAAAATGGTGGACAGTCGCAGCTCCGGGCAGAGATATTTACTCAACAAATGTAGACATGACAACAGGGGAGCCGGCAGGATATCGATATTCGAGTGGTACTTCTATGGCAGCGCCTCATGTTGCAGGAGCGATGGGTGTCTTAATGTCGCGTTATCAAAGTATGAGTGCACCTCAAGTCCGCGATGTCATGTTTACTACCGCTAATCATAAGAATCCTGACGGTACGGATATGCTTGGTTGGAGCAACAAAGATGGGACGACTCCGCTTGAGGGAGAAGTTTCTGATGCAATGGGATGGGGCGTTCCGGATCTGGAAAAAGGAATGCATGGGCCGGGCCAGTTTTTGGGTAAATTTGACTACAACCTGAATTCAACTCCCTTAGATGTGTGGACGAATGATATTTCTGAGGTGGCGTTAAAACAGCGAGAAAGAGAGGATAACGCATGGATGGCCGCAACCAAGAACGGTACGGATACAGTCGGAGAATATGAGCTGGGTAACGGTTTTGTCGTAGGCGATGGTGATACAGATCTGACGAACCATATTATTTCGCAAGAGGAGGCCAGACAATGGAGAACTGAGTATTACAAACGCCGTGCCCAAGCGATCCAAAACAGAATCGACCACGATCTCTATAAAGGATCTTTGGTGAAGCGAGGTTCCGGCACGCTGGTTATGACCGGTAATAACTCGTATACCGGAGGTACCACGGTTGAAGACGGCGGTTTGTTTGGTTTCTCCGAATCCTTCGGCTCCGGAACAGTTAATGTTAACGGTGGAGTCTTCGGTATCTTGTCGAGCTTCAATGATAATTTCACTCAGAAGGGACTGCTTAATTCTCTTGTCGGCGTCGCCAGAGCTCCGATGCAGAAGGCCAACGTTGTTGTCAATAACGGAGGTACCTATGCGATTGTTGCTGATCAAAATGTACAAGCCGGCAGCTTAACATTTAACCCCGGTTCGCACGTTGCGGTTATTTCTTTAACCGGGAATGCTTTCGAGAAAGCCTACAAGGGTGAAGATCAGGTTGGAACCGTAACAGCCGACAGCGTTAAGGGCTTCAATGAAAATGCTCTGGTAACACCCGATTATGCATTGGTAAACCATACTGTTACATTGGACGGCAATACACTTACCGGTGTTCTCTCGAAGGGCGACAAGACACTTGCTGATTATGCAGCCAATAGCAACGGAGTTTCTGTTGCCAAGGCCTTGTCGGCTGATCCGGCTCTTCTTGGCGCCTTGGCTGACGCCACAAAAGACGAAGTCAGAAAAACTCTGAGCTCCTTAGCCAATGACATTCATGTCACTGCTAATGCCATGACGGTTGCCAACGGACAGTCTCTGGCCCGTGCTATTAAGGATCAGGCCATGGGAATTGACGGAGCGGCTCGTGTCTCAGATGTCGACGGCGGCCGTGCTCGACTCTGGGTATCCGGTCTTAGCAACTGGTCTAAGATGGACCGCTCCGGAGCCTCTAAATTGAAATCTGACTTCTACACCGGTCTGATCGGTTTGGAAGCTGACATCAATGCCAACAACAAAGTGGGAGTATTCTTCGGTGCTGGTAAGACGAAGTTCAAGGGCGGCCACGACGGAAAGATTGATTCGAACGATCTCCACTTCGGTATCTACGGACAGTCTAAGTTTGAACCGGTTCGTCTGGACTATGGCTTTGCTTACACGCATCAGGACCGTGACACAAATAGTTCAGTCTTCTTTAAAGATCAGATTTTCAGAGCCTCCCCGAGTTACAACGCTAAAGTGGCTCAGATCTTTGGTGAAGCGGCATATACAGGTTTGAACTTTGGTTCTGTCAGTATTGAACCGTATGCCGGTTTGGCTTGGATGCATCTGTCGACCGATGATTTCAGCAATGACATCGGAGGCGTGAAAGTCAGCACTAAGTTTGAAAGCCAGAATCTTGCGGTTTCGAGCCTCGGCGCTCGCGTTAAGGTTCCGTTTGAAGTCGGCCCGGCTAAGTTAAAAGCCGTGGCAGACGTGAACTGGACTCAGTACATGGGCGATACCCGCGGTAAGGCAAAACTTCAGTCCGGCGCATTAAACGCCAAGATCAGAAGTGAAAAACTTTCTGCGGTCGCAGCAGTCGGTGTCGGACTTGAGGCCCAGCTCAGTAAGAGAGCCGCCTTGGGCGTTTCTTACTACGGTGCTTACGGCGGCAAGATTAAATCCAACGGTGTCGGCGCGACATTCAAACTGGCTTTCTAACAATCAACGCTTTGCTTGAGAAAGCAGGGGCTCTTAAAGAGCTCCTGCGGCAGAGGCCCTTTTTTCTTAATGCTCTGAGTCTTCGTTATATCTCTGTCTATTTCAAGCGAAAGTTAATAAAAGAAATTTTATGGATATCATGGTTATTCTTCAGATCATCGTCCTTGTGGGCGCGCGATCTTCATCCGTGTACGCTTAGGTGGAATCGGTATCGGCTACGCCGGCGTGTTAGTCCTGGGCCTTTGTCTCGGCATGAAACGGGGCAGCATCCCCTGGGACGTTATCCTGATTATTGCTTCTGTCATCGCAGCAATTTCTGCTGTGCAGTTAGCCGCGGTCTTCAGTACCTTGTCTATATAGCTGAAAAAATCCTCTACAAGAACCCTAAGTACATTAACTATCTTGCTCCGGTAGTTACTTATGTTCTGACCATTTTTGCAGGTACCGGTCATACTGCTTTCTCAATGATTCCGATGATTGTGGAAGTAGCAAAAGGCGAGAACATCCGTCCTTTGGTTCCGTTTCTATCGCAGTGGTCGCTTCTCAGATCGCGATTACAGCTTCTCCGGTATTTGCAGCCGTCATTTAAATGACAGGCGTCTTAGAGCCTTTCGGCTGGAGTTATCCTGAACTGCTCGGAATTTGGATCTTAACGACCTTCTTAGGCTGCATGATTACTTCATTCATCATGACGCACATTTCTAAGATGGACCTCTCAAGTGATCCGGTCTATCAGGAACGCTTGAAAGAAGGTTTAGTTAGACCTCCTGTCGGCCTTCAGGATATGAAGATTACATCTTCAGCAAAACTTTCTGTTTGGATCTTCCTGACTGGTGTTCTTTGTGTTGTCTTCTATGCTTCTGCGATTTCTCCGGCTGTCGGTTTGATTAAACCGGTCATTGTTCCTCGTGACGCAGCCATCATGAGCTTAATGCTCGCAGTCGGAGCACTCATCACAATCCTTTGCAAAGTTAAGCTAGGAAACACTGCCGGAACTTCTATATTTAAGTCCGGTATGGTTGCTTGTATCTGTGTGCTCGGCGTGGCCTGGTTTGGAGATACTTTTGTTTCCGATCACACAAAAGAGATTAAAGACTTTGCTTCCCAGACAATCAGCCTATATCCGACTCTGCTTGCCGTCGTGTTTTTCTTGGCCGCTATGCTTCTGTACTCTCAGGCTGCTACTGCTAAAGCAATCACTCCAACGGTTGTTGCAGCGCTTGGTATTACAGCTGCCAGTCCGGATAACTCCTACATGCTGGTTGCGTGCTTTGCAGCCGTCTCCGCACTGTTTGTTCTTCCGACTTATCCGACATTGCTTGGCGCGGTCCAGATGGACGATACGGGTACAACACATATCGGGAAATGGGTATTCAACCATTCCTTCTTTATTCCCGGTGTTTTAGCGATCTTCTTCTCTGTCGCACTTGGATTTGCTGTTTGCGGATTGGTTTAATCAATAGGGGGACGGGATCGTCTCTCCTTAATCACTTAAAGAATCTCGGAGGATATAGGGTGTTCTAGGCAGAAGCGATTTTTTTGAGTCCTGTTTTATCGCTTTTTGCAGAATGAGCTGCCAATGCGGCAACTTGGTCGATAGGTACAAATCCTTCCTATATCCTCGGGTAGCTTTTGAGATGATTCTCAAAGGCTTTTGGGCAAAGTTTGAATCCCCGGCTTTTTAGTTTGGATTCGGACTTTGCCATTTTTTTCTTGATTGATAACAGTTGCTGCAGTGATCCTCATTCCTACATTTAGCTTCTGCTGAAAGTAATTAATCAATTTTCCGGCATTTTCTGATTGAAATTGCTGTGACACTCTAAACAATAGGATTTCGTTTTCGAATGACCGGCATGACAGCGGCTGCATTCAAGCTTCCCTTGATGGCTGCTGTGCGGGTTGTCTGATTTCTCAGCTTTCTGAGTTTTCTTTGCAAGCTCTTCATAACTGCCGTGGCACGAGAGGCACCTGTCATTGTCGACGGTCGAGCCTTCCTGAGGGGCGGATTCTTTGTGGCAGCTACCGCACGTTAGACCTTTAGACAAATGCAATTTCGAGGCGCTGCCTTCATCAGTGCTAAGCAATTCGGAATAAAGCTCAAAATCATCTTTCGAAACCGAAATCGTTTCTCCGCTGCTCAATTGGCGTAAAACCACGGAATTTTGGTTAGTGAGGTGGCAGGAATTGCAGGGAACTTTACCTTTGTGGCTTTCATGAACCTTTTGGAAAATTCCTTTTCCGTTGTTTGCGTGGCATTTGGAACAATCCGTCGCAGTCAATTGCTGCACATTGGGATGTTCGCTGCTAAGCGGGACAGCGGTTGAGTGGCATTGTCCGCACTGGGTTTGAGCAAAAACAAGGTTGGGTAAAACAGAAGTGATGAGAGCGAGTAAAAGTTTTTTCATTATGGCGCTCCGGGAGCCGGAAGATGAATGTCTTCCGGCTCAGTGATGCATAGATTTCAGAGACGTTTAGTTTTTAGCAGCGTTTTCTCCGGCCATCTTGCCGATAGTGAAGATCTCGGCAACCGCATTTCCGCCGACTCGGTTCGTGCCGTGAACGCCGCCGGAAACTTCACCGGCTGCATAAAGACCCGGGATCGGCTGACCGCGGCGATCCATAACCTGAGCGTGGGAGTTAATTGCGACGCCGCCCATCGTGTGGTGCACGGCCATCGTTAAACGTCCCGCGTAGAAGGGACCTTTTTCGATCTTATGAATCAGCATCTTCGGGTCGCGTCCCAGAGGATCTTTCTTTTCGTCGACGGCTTTGTTATAAGTTTCAACCGCTTTCTTCAGGTTTTCAGCAGGAATCTGAAGTTTTGCTGCCAGTTCGTCTAAAGTGTCGGCCTTGAAAGCGTCGCCGATTTCAAACGCGCCGTTGAAAGCCTTGGTTGCGCCCTTGTTCATGGCGGTGTAGCCGTCCGCATCTCGAATACCGAAGACGACTTTTGTCGGAGATCCTAAGATCGCATCCGCGATGACGTCACGGCGTTTGTCTTCTGCGACGAAGCGGTCTCCGTTCTTATTCACAAAGATGACGCTTTCAACCGGACTGACCATACCGATAAATCTTCCGGTTGTGGCGCCGCCCGGAAGCAGCTGGATGTAGTCCATTCCGACAACTTCGGCACCGATGTCTTGTGCCGGAGCAATAAGGTCGCCGGTTGCGCCTTTGTGGTTTGTCGTCGGGAGATCAAAGAGTCTCGGATCATGAAGGGCTCGAGCCTGAGGATTTGCGCTGAAGCCGCCGGAAGCCAGTACAACGCCTTTCAGTGCGCGGATGTATTGAGTCCTGCCGCGCTTTGTCTGAACTTCAACTCCGATGACACGGCCGGATAAATTGCCTTCTCGAACCAGGCGCACAACCTTCATATTCAGGAGGATGGGTACATTAAGTTCTTTGCATTTGTTTTCCAGAGCTTCAATGTATCCGAGGCCGAAAGGTTTGGTTGAACTGTGTGCGCGGGGATGAAGGCCGCCGTAAACTTGATAAACGCCGGGAAGGAAGACGACGCCGCAGTCTTTAAGCCACTGGAGCGCTTCAGGTGCGCGTTTTGTAAATTCTCGAACGAGTTCGGGATTGCCGCGATAATCACCGGCTTTTAATGTCTGTTCGGCATGCAGTTCAACACTGTCTTTGATTCCTTTCTTTTCTTGCTCAACAGGATCGACGGCATTAAAGGCGCCCCCGGTGATGCGTGTATTGCCGCCGACGATATCCATTTTTTCCAAAATGACGGTGGAAGCGCCGTTCTGTGCTGCAGCGACACCGGCGGAAAGACCCGCGCCGCCCGAACCGACGACAACGACATCGTAGGTCTTAGACCATTGAATTTTGTCTGCAGCTTCTGCCTTCACAGTAAGAGGAAGGAGAGCGGCAGCGGAAGCTGCGATGGAACCTGTGAGGAAGGAACGACGTTTTGTGATGATTGTCATTTTTTACTCCTTGTGTTTGTTTGACTCAACGTCGCCAGTTTAAAAATTCATTCTTCTAACGAAAATTGTGAGATAAGACTACGTAAAACACGAAATTGACGCTTACTTCATCCTTTTTCATAATGAAAGGATTCAAAGAAAATCCTATGCCTCTAATCATCCGTTTAACATTGGTACTCTTACCGTTCTGTACGGTTTGTACAAATTCATATTCTTATGAATATGTCAGAACGCCTCTGATCATCGCTGTGCAGAAAGAGGGAAGCCAAGAGATTCGGCCTTTAATCGAATCAACATTGAAAAGCCTTTCTCAAGTAGAACGAACCCGAGTACCTGAGCTCCGATACCTTTCGCTTGAAAGTTTAAAAGACCAGAGCTCTTTAAAAGATATAGATTACCTAATTGCCTCTGCCTCTGTTTTTGCCGCGCTGGAGAAATACAGTGGGCTTAAAGCAGTTGCATCGGTAAAGCCGGCCGTGTCATTTAGTGCTGATCATGCTTCTTCAACGGCAATTTTGGTCGACAAACAAAATCTGTCTGTTAAAACGCTTAAGGATTTAAAAGGCAAAACTATCGGACTGCCTGCACAATCGTCTCCCGAAGAACGCGTACAAGTCTTAAATGAATTCAAGATGCAGGGTTTCAAAGAGTCTGATTTTGCTACCTTTAAGAGAATATCGGGGGAATATGGTAAATGGCTAAAAGATCTTAAAAACGGTTCCATCGACGCTTTAGCCCTTGATCCGCTTGCTTTCAGAAAGCTTCCGGAGTCTATTCGGATGAGGATGAATCTTCTAGAGCCGAGAATAAAAGATGACTACATCTTAGGACACACGACGGCGACTTATCCGGGCTGGGTTATGGCGGCAACGTTAAAGGCCGGAAAAAAGGAAACGGTTTACTTGGAGGCGTTCCTTAAGAGTTTGAGACCGGTAGAAGGACTAAGCTGGGCGCCTCAGGCTGATTACCGTCAAACGCACCAAGTTTTAACTTCTTTGGATGATCCTTTCTACAAGAGTTTCAAAAAAAGAACCTGGCGAGAAATCGTCGAAGAGAATTTAGTCTGGTGGGCGTTAGCCGGTGTGGTGCTTTTCAGCTGGCTCCTGCATACGCTGTTCACTAATAGGCTGGTCAACATGCGGACACGTCAATTGTTCGAAGCGAACGAACGTCGCCTCAAGGCAGAAGAGCATTACCATAATTTAGAGAAGGCTTCGATCGTTGGCCAAATGTCGAATATTGTGGCGCATGAGCTTAGACAGCCGCTGGCGGCCATCTCTAACTATTCATTGGCAATGAAAAGACGCTTGTCGAAAGGGAATCTCGACGAGGACGCGCTTTCGTTTGCCATATCAAAACTGTTGGCTGAGAGCGGCCGAGCCTCTGAAATTATTGAACACGTCCAGAGATACGCCAAAGGCAAGCCGTCAGATTGGAAAAACTTCTCGGTCAGTGAATTGTTGAAACCCATTTGTGAAAATTACCGAGATTCTCAAGATATCCCATTGGTCCGATTTTATTGTCGGGAAGAGCAGAACTTTATAGGCGATCCCTTGGAAATTGAATTGGTGGCGAGAAACTTAGTAAAAAATGCCATCGAAGCAACGAGCTGCGTTAAAGATCCTCAGATCCTTTTAGAGCTGTGCCCGGAAAACGGAGGTGTTCGGATTACTGTCGCTGACAACGGCCCTCAAATTAGCGACGAAGCCTTAGTAAACTTAAGGGAGCCTTTGAAGAGTACAAAAATTGGAGGGCTAGGCTTGGGACTCTCCATCGTCAAGAGGATTTGCGAATCCTATGAAGGTCACGTCGAATTTTCCAAAAATTCACCTACAGGTCTTAAAGTGACTGTCTGGCTCTATAGTAAGGTCAGAGAGGAAAGATAAGATGGAAGACATAGATTCTTTTGCCGTTGTAAGGATTGTTGACGACGATGTTGGTGTCCGAGAATCCTATAAATTTCTGATTGAAAGCGATGGCTGGCTGGTTAAAACTTACTGCAGTGCGGAAGATTTTTTGGAGCATGATAACCCAACCGTCCCCGGGTGCGTCGTGCTGGATGTTCGAATGCCCGGATTAACCGGCTTAGAGCTTCAGAATCGACTGAACAGCTTTGTCTACAAAATTCCGGTCATTTTTATCAGTGCTCATGCCGACATAGAAATGGTCGTAAAAGCCATGCAGAACGGGGCCTTGGATTTCTTGCCGAAACCGATAAAGGACGAGAGCTTGTTAGTAGCAATCGAAAAGGCCGTGCGTCTGGACCATACCAGACGAGAAAAGACAAAAGAAAAGTCGGAAGTTAATCAAAATTGGTCTTCGTTAAGTCCGAGAGAACAAGAAACCGCTCGCCTTATTGCCGAGGGCTTATTAAATAAGCAGATAGCCGACCGTCTGGGCATCACGGAGCGAACGGTACAAGTTCATCGTGCCAACGTGTTTTCTAAGTTCGGAGTGCGAAACGCTGTGCAGTTTGCACAAAAACTGATGCTGATTAAGAGCGATGATGTCAATAAAGCCTGATCTCATAATTGTTGGGGCCGGCATGGCCGGTCTTTGTGCGGCAAAAACGGCTATAGAGGCGGGTGCACGTGTGCTTGTCTTAGAAAAGGCCTATCGGTCGGGCGGAACGACGCGGCTTTCTGACGGCGTTTTCAACGCCTGCGATCCGCAACGGCAGTACCCGCTGGATATTCATGATTCTCCTGAAAGGCATTTTCAGGATGTGATGGAGCAGGGACGCGGAAAAAGTCATCCGAATCTGCTTCAAGCTTACACATATGGCGCACAGGAAACGTTTAGTTGGTTAGAGCATTTGGGCTTTAAGTTTGACGACAGAGTAACTCAGGAGGCAGGCACACTCTATCCAAGGTGTCATAAACCTTTTGAAGGAGGAGGCGCTTCTTATATCGAATTTTTGTTGTCCGTTCTTTCATCGTCTCTTTGCACAGTAGCTTATGGATGTGAAGTTATCGGATTAAAGACAAATTCGAATTCATGTCCAACCGTAATCGCCCAAAAGAAGGGTGATCTAATTGAATTGACGCCTCGGAAAGGTGTCTTGCTCTGCGCTGGAGGTTTTGCGGCGAATCGACGCATGGTAACTTCGCAATTCAGTTTGCTGACAGGCTCAGAGTACATCGGGAGCAGAGATTGCGACGGAGTCGTTTTGTCGGCGGCAGTGGATATCGGCGCCGAGTGTTTACATATGAGCTTTTTTGATCTTTGCTCGGATTCAAATGAAATTGAAGAGCTCTTGTCCAATCCGGCTGATTTCATCCTTCTCAATGATCAAGGAAAAAGATTTTGCAGAGAGGATTTGGACGTTCAATCCCTTTACGAGGCCATTCTCCTTCAAAATAACCATTCAGCAGACCTTGTTTGTCTTGGTCCTGTGAAGCGGGAAAGTAATTCTCGACAATCTAATTATCCTCTTGAAGCCTTGAATAAATATGCAAAAGCTTGCCGTCTGAAGATTGACGATGAATTTGGCAAAAATCCCTATTTTCTAAGATATCCCTTTGAAGTCGTAAAACAATTCAAAGTTTCTCCTAAAATGAAATGCTCATTGGGCGGCCTTCTCATTAACGAAAAGGCACAAGTGCTGAATAGAGAAAGAGAAGTAATGCCAGGACTTTACGCAGCGGGAGAAATTGTCGGGGGAATATTGGGTGAAAAATCGGCTTCTGGAGAAGGATTGGCTTCGGCTGCGGTCTTTGCAAGAATCGGTGCGCGCGAAGTATTAAGAATTTGAAATGGAGCGCCCATCCTCTTCAGTTAGAACGCGATAATAGTTGACCACGCAGATGTCGTTGCACTTATAACATTGACAGACGGTGGGGGTGCTCCTATCTGAGTGGTGGAATCCCATCGGAATGTAGGGTTTTGCTCTAAAAAGTGCGTCTTAACGGCGGGCGCCGGAAACTGTCCTAGCGGCAGGCCGGCGCTTTTGATTTCCATCGCCTGTTTCTTGAGCTTTATGAAAAGCACTCGAAAGAGACGTTTAATTTCTTTTGGTTTCGCGTCTCCCCATCTTGTGAGATTCCCAAGATCTAAGACCTAGCCGCTATCCAAAGTCGAAGTTAAAAAACTTTCTTGTTCTCGCCTGTTTGTTTCAGTAAACACCCCTTTGGCTACAAGTTTGGTAATCCCCCCATTCTTCCTTCGAAATAACTCTTTCGAATATCCTTATCCAACCTTAATTCTCTGAAATCTGCCATAGGGTAAAGAATCGTGGAACCATCAGACTCTCGATTTGCAATCCAAAGCTCGTCCCTTCTTAATAGATCTTGATTAATCAGAAAGGGATTTTGCGTCGTGACAATTAATTGTTTTCTTGTTTCAGCGCCGCAAGAATATAAGAAGCGATTGAGTAAATGCTCAGTGAGTAATGAATGCAGGCTTCTGTCAAATTCATCAATGAAGTAGGTGACGGAGGCGTCGCGCCTTTTCAGGTTTTTCATTGCCGGTAGAAGGTCAAAAAGTCTTTTAACGCCTTCGGACTCATCTTGATCAGGAATAATCACTTCATACCCTTGTCGAGTCACATGGACGGCAAGTAGTTTTTGCATTAGGAGACCGTCAGAATTTCGGCCCACTCTGATAGCACCTGACTTTGGATCTCTGTAATACAAAAATTCCCCGTCTTGCAGATCTCTGGCTAATCGGCTGACTTCGTCGGGTAAATTCACTTTGCAATCCTGATACCCGATTTTTGTTATGCCGGTGTCAAGGTATGCGAAATCCTCCCATAACTCTCCGTCGCTCTCTGCAAATTTACTAATTGATATCGAATTAGGAGTAATTATTCTGAGGGAATGTTTGAACCAGTTGAATACATCCTTTACATGGTCAATATTTGCTTCTCCAAGGACGCTTAAGGCGGGTTGATTCTTATCCAAAAGAGGCTGGATGAAACGAAGAGACTCAGTGGGAATCGTTTTGGAAAGGGCAGGGCCAGTTTCAAGTTTTGTTCCGGAGCGGCTGAATAAAAGATTGCTTGAGGAAGTATTAATGAGAATAAGAGATTCGTTGACAATCCTTTGGTTCGTGAAAGATAAGAAGTAGGAGTAAACGTACTTTCCAAGCATTAGCTGGATTTCGATTTCGCTAGGCTCGTTTCTTAATTTTTCGTCAAAACAGAAAGCGTATGGCTTGGAGGAGAAAACGCCTTTTTCCGGCTCTGTTAACAAACGCTGTACGAATGAAATTGCTTTAATGAAATTAGATTTGCCGGAACCATTTGATCCGAAAATAGCCGCGATCGGGAGCAGCTTAATACGAAACCGCTTGAAGTCAGCTAACGTAGATCGACTTGATTTCTCTTTTCCGGCTTCCATCGTGAAAAAAGTTTTGTCCTTAAAAGACATCCAATTCTTGATGGTTATGGATACAATCATTCTGCCTCCGTTGATATTTCTACATATTCAGAGAAAAAATCACGATATATGTAAAATATTAGCAGATAACATCCTGTGATTTAACTTTTATATAGGATACTTCTGAAGAAACGGTAAAAACTTAACGACTGTCAGGGTAAAGACAATGTTTATAACCTCTTTGTGCGATTTCATTCCATGAACTGGTCTTTAAAACCTAATGGCTAATCAATACTCAATAACTGACAAGGTGTGGGTCATGGGTAGGCCAAAATCGAAGCGTTTTCACGGTTCTTTGCCCGAAGAATCTTATGCAATTGTCAAAGAGACAGCAGAGCGAATAGGGATGTCAGTGAAAAGTTTCCTTCCCATGGCGACGATTAAATACGCGCTGGAGTTTTAATAAAACTCTCGCCCCCAAGACTCTTTGCCTCTCTCAAGAAGGCTGGGAACACTTCTTCAGGCTGATGGAAGATCCGGATAAGTATTTTGGCAAAACTCACGCTAAGTTTCGTCGAGTGGTAAAACAAATCGACATCAAGGCGTGAACTATAAAATCCTTTTAGCTCTCGAAGTCATTATTAGATTTTTTGATTACGTGCCATCTGACGTTTGAAAGTTTTCGCCTTTGACGAGGCCATTTCACGGCCTTCAGTCAATATTAATCCTCCATATCGGGACGGGAGTCGGTGCCTCAGATGCTATTGAATTCATAAGCGAAATCATGGGTGACAAAGAAAGCAATTAGCACAATCCCCTCATAAATCTTGATCAACTTATAAATCAAAAGTAAATTGGGGTAAATCATCACTCTTATTTTTTCTTATCTTGCAAAACGATCTTTTCAATACATTGATTTAAAACGTTTTTCATAAATTAAAAATTGGTTTTTTCGAAAAAATCAATTTTAAGAAGTTTGATAATTATCAAATTCTTAAGGATGGTGGCTTCATATAATTGACTCAACTTCAAACCCCAAAGAAGCCCCAATATGACAATTAACCAGTTAACGTACCAGCTCTGCAAAATCTTTCTTGCAGTCTTCAAGTTAAGAAATGCAAGTCAGGCTGCAACTGAGCTCGGAATCAGCAATTCTGCGATTAGTCGTTCACTCGCTTCCTTGCGGGAAATGTACGACGATCCGCTGTTTGTTCGCACGCAGAGCGGCTTCTGCCCAACGCAGAAGGCCGTTGAGATCTCGCAAACGATGGTCGAGATCGTTCAACTCTTCCGAAAAATGGATAAGCAGCACTCCAAGTTTGATCCGTTTACCTCGGAAGGGGCTTTTGAACTTCGTGTCTATGACGAGTTCTGCTTTCCGACGCTGAAAGTGATCAATGAGAAGCTGCTCCCTAGAGCCCCGAAGATGCGCTTCAATACCCGCATTCTCTCTCACAACTGCATCCCTGAGCTAATCAATGGTGAAGTGGACTTCGCGATAGTCTATGAAGGTTTCGGTGATCCGCGTCTCAATTACGAATGCTTCGCTGAAACCAGTGACATCTATCTTTTCGGAAGAACTGGTCATCCTCTGTTTACACAGAAGAAATTCTCGATCGATGATATTTCTAAATATCCGCTTTTGGAAATCGACAATTACAGCGATGTGGCTTGTCCTCTGTTGGTCGGCGTATGTGAAGAGAAGGGCCTTCAGATGCAGGTATCGAACTACACCGAAAGCCTCGCAGCAGCATTCCGCCTGCTGATGTCCACGGATTCGGTGGCCGTCGTCTGTAACCAATTTACACGCCAGTATTCCAAACTGGTTCCGGGCGTCTCTTATATGACGCTGTCGCGGCAGGTCATCAACCGCATTAAGAAAATGCGCAGCGCAGAGCGCCCGATCGGAAATTACATCGTTTACGGAAATACCAATCAGTCTCCTGCTTTCGACTGGGTAAAGCGGGAACTTAAAAAAGGTTTAAGTGAAGAGTGGCAGACCGCCCTCAATGAATAAGAAGCAGTCAACTAGGACAGGATCCGGAGCTGTCTTGGGAAAAGACGTTTATTAAAAACCCCAAATCTAAAGGAGTCATAAATATGATGAAGCTTACGCGAAGATATTTTCTTCAGGGTATCGGCGCATCGGCTGTCCTTGGAACGCTGACAGGACTTGCTCCGACCAAAGCGCTCGCGATGAACAGCTACGGCGCAAATACTTCGCTTCTCGCAAAAAGAGCAGGAACCATCAAATACAGCAGCTGCCTCAGAAACTGCGCAGACAGATGCCTGATGAAGTTCAGCGTTCAGAACGGCCGCATGACTTATGTCAGAGGTGCCGATGAACAGTACAAAACCGGCTCTTGCCCGTGCGTTAAGGGCCTGACATATGTTGAATACACTTATGCGCCCGACCGAATCCTTCATCCGATGGTCAGAGTCGGAGAAAAGGGCTCCCATAAGTGGAGAAGAATTACCTGGGAAGAAGCCTGGGATATTCTGATCAAGAAAACCAATGAAGTGATCGAGCAATACGGCTCCGAGGCCATCCTTCCGTATTCCTATTCAGGCAACTACGGTGCTATCGGTATGCGCGGCGCCGACCGTTTCTTCAACCGCATCGGTTCTTCCATTCTGGATCGCCTGGTTTGTACGGAAGCAGGTGTCTGGGGCTACGGCAGCGTGCAGGGTACCACTGACGGTCCTGACCCCGAAACCATCCCCAACTGCGACTGCTACGTATCCTGGGGCTTTAATGAAACAGTCTCTAATGTTCACGGCATTAAGCTGATTAATGAGGCTAGAGACAAAGGCGCCAAAGTATTAGCTGTCAATCCGAACCGTACGCCGATTTGCTCTCAGGCTGACATTTATCTCCAGCCGAAACCTTCTACCGACGCATGGGTGGCAACCGGTGTCATGAAATATTTGATCGCTCATGACATGATCGATCACGACTTCCTCAAGAACTGCTGCATTGGTGCTGATCAGGCGATCGCTAAAGTCAACTCCGTCGATTGGAAGGACATCGAACGAGTAACCGGCCTCACGCAAAAGCAAATTGAAGAATTTGCCGATGTGTACGGCCATGCCGAACGAATCATTATCCGCGCCGGCTACGGTATGCAGCGTAACTACAACGGCGCCCGCATGACGCGCGCGATAGCCATCATGCAGGCCATGAGAGGTATGTTCGACAAACCGTCCTGCGGCATTATTTATGATAATGTTCGTCCGATTACCGGCATGAATCTGAATCTCGGCCGCGGCAATTATCTGCGTAAGGGCAAACAGCAGCACGTCAATATGACGGACTTGGATATGGCCTTAAAGGCAGAAAATCCGACCACCGAAAACCGTCCGATCAAGCCGATCCACCTTCTGGTCATCTACAACGGAAATCCGGTGGCAGTCTCTCCGAACGTCAATGCCGTGATCGAAAATCTCAAGAGAAAAGACCTGTTCGTCGTGGGCTTTGACATGATCATGACAGACTCTCTTGAATACTGCGACTTGATCCTCCCGGCTTCTACCCAGTTCGAAACCGACGACATCATCGGCGACTACCACTCCTGGTATGTTCAGATCTGCGAGAAAGTGATTGAACCGGTCGGAGAATCCAAGCCGAATTGGGACTTCTTTGCCGAATGGGGCAGAAGAATGGGCTTCAAGGATCAGGCTTTCCGCGATACACCGAAAGACATCATCCGTCAGTTCCTGCAGACAGAAACTCCGTGGTATCAGGGCATCACGCTTGAACGTCTGGAAAAAGAAAAGTTCATTCATCTCGATATGCCCGAAAGCGTCCCGGTTCGCTCCGGCGGTAAGGCAGAAACGGAATCCGGCAAGATCGAGCTTTATTCCAACATTATGAAGAAAGCGGGATTTGATCCGGTGATCGATCTGGCTCTGTGCGAAGAAGAAATGCCCGAAGAAGAAAAGAACCTGCCGTTCCGTCTTCTTTCTCCCGGCATCCCGCAGCGCGTTAATTCTTCTTTCTATAACGTTAAATACATTCGCGCTTACAACGCTTATGAATGCGAAGTCAATCCGGAAGACGCAAAACGCTTAGGCATTAAGTCCGGAGACAAAGTTCGCCTGAACAATCAGAGAGGCGAGGCCTTCTTTGTAGCTCGAGTGACGACACGCGTCGCTCCGGGTGTGGTTCGTACGGCCAAGTGCAATTGGAGAAGCACCAACCCTTACGGTCAAAACACCAATACCAATTCTTTGACAACTGGAAAGCTGACGGACATGGGTGGCTGTTCTGCTTACCACTCAACCAGAGTGAACCTTAGCAAGGCATAGGAGTTAGAAATGAGCAACAAATTTCAAAAAGGTTTCATTTTCAGACAGGAAAACTGTGTCGGTTGCGGCGGCTGCTCTGTTGCCTGTCAGATTCATAACGAACTGCCCGAGGATGTCCGCTTCCGCAAAGTGGACCTCTATGAAGTGACGTCCGCAGACGGCCGCGTCAGAGACGTTTGGTTCTCTCACGCCTGCATGCACTGCTCGAACCCGACCTGTCTGGCAGTTTGTCCGGCAGCTGCTTTCACAAAGCGCCCTGACGGGATTGTAGTTTTGGATAGAAATAAGTGCACTTCCTGCGGTTTATGCAAAGAAGCCTGCCCGTATGACGCGATTACGATCAGCAAGATCGACGGCAAAGCAGCCAAGTGCAATCTTTGCGTTGAACTCTTAGACGCCGGTCTCAATCCGGCCTGTGTCGACGGCTGCCCTGTCAAATGTCTGCAGGTCGGCAACGTCACTCAGGTGCTGGCGCAGAAAGCCTCCGCTTCTAAACAGGGTATCGGCTATTCCGACGGCCCCAATAAACCCAACATGATCATCATCCGAGAAAGAAAATGACATCTAACGGGCAAAAGAAGACGCTTGAGGTTTTCAAAGATTTATTTTTGAAGCCCGGTCTCCCTTCGACTTACTCGAACCTACAGCTTTGGGCACAAAGCAGCGGCTATCCCGCTCTTGCTGAGGAAGCGAAAGAAGCGGCCCAGCACCCGGAGGAGACGGAGGCGGAATTCAATCGGCTCTGCATCGGTCCTTACCGCTTAATCGTCGTCCCCTATGAATCAGCCTGGGTGACGGGGTCGAGAAAGCTCAACGGACCGGTAGCAGAAGACGTAGCGAATTTTTACGCTGCCGCAGGCCTCTCCAGTGCTTCTCTGTTGAATGAGCTGCCGGATTTTTTCGGCAATGAACTTGAGTTTCTTTATTTCCTTGATGCGCTCTTTGATGAAGTGCGCGGAAAGGGGAACCAAGAGCAGCTGCTCAAAGATATTCAAGGTTTGTCGGATGCTTTCCGCGCAGAGCATTTTGACAAATGGTTCGAGCCGTTTCTGGACGCGATTGCAGAGAACACTAGTCAAGACTTTTGGAAGGAAGCCTCTGCAGCGCTGAAGGCTGAGCTTCGCCGAACCCAAGCCGTCTAACTTTTGCCCGCATTCCAAGGAAAAAATATCATGAACAAATTTTTAGCCTTATTTGCTTCCGTCATGTCGACAACGGCTATCGCCCAAGAGACAGCGGTCAAACAGCCTGAATTTTGGTCTCCGGTGGTTGAACACCAGATTCAAAGAGACATCCCTCAGTATTTGGGTTATACCGATAATGCGGGTCTGCTGATGTCTACGTATGACCCGAATTCGGTCTCTTCCGGTTATCTCGGCTTTTTGCAGTCTGCCGAAATGATCTCCAACCTAATCTTCGCTTCTGTTGTTGCAGTTGCTGTCCTCTTTGCGGTTTTCGTCTTAATTAACGGCCGCGCAAAGCTCTCCGAAGGTTTTTCCGGGAAGTTGGTTCAGCGCTGGTCTGTGGGAGATGTCGTCCTTCATTGGTGCGTTGCGGTTCCCTGCATCATCCTGATTCTGTCCGGATTCGTGATCGGCGCCGGTAAAGTCTGGCTCGCTCCTATGATGACACCAGCCCATTTCCACAGCCTCGTATACGCCAGCGTTTTGTTCCATAACATTTTTGCCATTCCGTTCATCATTGCTGCGGTGATTCTCATGGTGAAATGGAGCAAAAATCAGCTTCCCGAAAGCTGTGACGGCAAATGGTTCCTTGCGCTCGGCGGATACATCAATCTAGGCGGCAAAGCCAAGCATCCTGATGCAGGGTTTGCTAACGCCGGTGAGAAAGCTTTCTTCTGGACTTTCACAATTTTCGGTCTTGCGCTGGTGGCAACAGGTTTGCTCCTTTTGTTCCCCGGAATCTTCGGAGCGCTCTCTAAGAACGGCGCACTCCTGGCTCTCATCATCCACATTTGCAGCGCCATCATTCTCGGAGCTTTCTCCGTGGTTCACATCTACATGGGCGCCGTGATGAGCGAAGGCGGCATGGAAAACATGCTGAGCGGCAAGTGTGACGAAAATTGGGCAAAACAAAATCACAACCTCTGGTACGCCAAGGTCCAGAGTCAGAACAAGTAAACGCCTCTTCGGCTCCGCTTCTTTAGGCGGAGCCGAACAAAAGAATCTCTAGGATTAACACGATGTTAGACAGAAGAACACTCTTAAAACTCATCGCCTCAGGCACGGCTTTTACAGCAGTCTCCCCGCAAGTTGTGCTCGCTAAGACGTCGGGCAAACATTACGCCATGGTTTTTGATGTCAGAAGATGTACCGGCTGCTTGTCCTGCACGGTGAACTGCAGCATTGAAAACCAAACCGACCCCGGCCGCGAACGTACGGTTGTCAACCAGCTCTCGTTAAAAAACGACGACGGCGTTGTCATGATCGCGCTTCCCAATCAATGCAACCACTGCGAGAATCCGACCTGCGTAAAAGTCTGTCCGGTCAAGGCAACCTACAAGCGTCCTGAGGACGGCATCGTCGTGATTGACTATGACAAATGTATTCATTGCATGAACTGTACAAAGGCCTGCGCTTATGGCGCCAGAAAACCGGACCCGACTCATAAAAATCCGCCCGAAAAATGCAACTTCTGCATTCATCGTCTGCAGGAGGGCTTGCTTCCCGTTTGCGTGGAAAGCTGTATCGGAGGTGCCCGCTATTTCGGTGATCTGAACGATGAAAACAGTGAAGTACACCAATTGATAAAAAACAATAAAACCTACGTCCTGCTGCAGTCCGTCGGCACAAAACCGAATATTTTCTACATTGGTTTGCCCGAGAACTTTGAAGATAAGAAGTGGCTGCAGGCCGATTTCAAGAACTGGCAGCGATAAGGGGAAGTATCATGGCAAATAATGCAAATCATTTCGGCAACCACGCAGCACCTGAACTGAAAGTCAATCGAGCAGGTGTTGCCCTGCAGCCCGGCGTCAGGGTGGGCTTTACACGCTGCTTTACCTGCAACAATATGTGCGGACTTCGATATCGCGTAGACGAAGTCACAGACAAAATTACCCGGCTCGCCGGCAATCCTTACTGCGAAGTCGTGACTGGCGGTGCGCCGCTCCCTCTAAAAACATCTGTTGCGGAAGCTTATCAAGCGCTTTACCTCGGAAAAAACGGCAAAATCTTTAGAGCGACTTCCTGTGGTAAAGGCGCTAGCGGACTTGATTCCGTCGATGATCCTTATCGCGTTCTAAAAGTCTTAAAACGCGCCGGCAAACGAGGAGAAGACCGCTGGATCACTATCCCTTATGAACAAGCCCTGCAGGAAATTGTCGAGGGAGGCAATTTGTTCGGAGAAGGAGAAGTCCAGGGACTTCGTGCCATTCGCGATACAAAAACGCCTGTGGTGCCCGGAGTTCCTGAATTCGGTGTAAAGAGCAATCAGTTATTTGCGACATTTAATGAAGAAGATACGATGCGCGGAAGCCTTTACGGCAGATTTATGCGCCAAGGCTTCGGTACGGTAAACATCACGACAAAACACGGTTATTGCGGCGCTCCCGTCGGTGTCGGTTATGCCCTGGGTCTTGCGCCTGAGATCGGCGCGGGCATGTGCGATGTCGATTGGGATAATTTCGAGTACGCTATTTTCATCGGTACGGCGCCCGGCTGCTCCGGCGCCAGCATCAACAGAACGGGTTCGGGCTTAAGCAAAGCACGTGTAAACCGTAATGCCAAGTACGTTTGTGTGGATCCGATCTTAAGAAGCAACGTGACGAACGGAACAGGGGCGCAATGGGTTCCCATCCGCCCGGGCGAAGATACGGCATTCCTGCTTGCTTTGATTCAGGTCATTCTGAATTCGGGCAAAGAAAATCAAAAATTCTTGAGCGCACCGAATGAAGCTGCGGCTAAAAAGAACGGCGAAATCAATTGGTCTAATGCCTCTTACCTCATTAATACAGAAACGAACACTTTGGCAGACGCCTCAGAATTCGGACTTGGCGAAAAGGGCGACGGCGTCGTTTATTCGGAAGGCGTTCTCCAGGCTGCATCAAAGAGCGGCCCAGCAGAACTCTATGTGGACAGAGTATTCACAAATGCAGTGCCTAAAAACATCCGTTATAAATCCGCTCTGCAGCTTTTGAAAGAACGCGCCAAAGAACACTCCTTGAAATACCTCTCTAAAGTATGCGGTGTTCCGGTCGAAACCATCGAAGCGGTAGCGAAAGAATTTACTTCTCACGGAACCAAGGTCGTGGCCGTCTCCAATACCGGCAACAACGGCTGGGATTCTGTGATGAGTTCTTGGCTGATCTGTATTTTGAATACTCTGGCCGGTTCTCATGACCGAAAGGGCGGGGCGGTTTACGGCAACGGCGCCTTCATGGGATTCAGCGGAAACTACGACCTGGAAAATGTTCAGGGCGGCGTGAGCCAGGACGGCGTGGTGAGTGTTTGCAGGAACTATCCCTATGAAAGCTCCACCGAATACGCCGAGCACGTTAAGAACAAGGAAAATCCGTATCCGGCCAAGCACGTCTACCATCCTTTAGCTTCCGACTACACGGGGCTTAATGCCGCAGAAGCACTGCTAGCCATTGCCAATGAAGAGCCTTATCAAGCTAAAGCGCTGATTAATTGGCGCAGCAACCCCGTTTACAGTGCCAGTTCATTGCCTTGTGAAGCAGAAAAAGCTCTCCGTGATACTAAAAAGCTTCCTCTGTTTGTAGCGATTGACGCTTTTGTCAATGAGACGAACAGGAATGCCGATTACATTATTCCGGATCGCGTCATGTTTGAAGAATACGGCTGCGACAGAACATGGGGTAACTTTGACCAATGTGTGGTTGCCGGAGTCCCTGTTGTCACGCCGAGAACCGCTTTGACTGCAGACGGCCGCCATATCTGCATGGAAGAATTTATTTTTGATGTTGCGAAAAAATTGAATCTTCCGGGCTTCGGAGAACAGGCAGTCACTAAGAAAGACGGAACGAAAGCCTCTCTGAAACGATTTGACGATTGGTATGCCTACTATCTGAGCAACGTTGCTTCACAGTGCGAACATTTGCCTGAAGTAGCGGATTCCGACCGAGAATTAGCGGCTTTGCCTCGTGCGATGAAACCTCTGGAAACCGTGCTGACACCGGAGGAGTGCGCTCAGGTAGAAGCTCTGCTTTCTCGCGGGGGCTACTATGAAAAATCGGATAAATACAACGGCGATTTCCTGGCAAACGGCGGCGGCAAATTCCTTCAAATCTTTAATCCGGCCATCGCAACTCAGAAACATTGCTTCAGCGGAGAAGCCTATCCCGGTATTCCGGTCTACGAGAAGCCGAAGTTCTTTAACGGCGACCAGTGGGAGAAGCATTGGGATAAAGATCAATATCCGTTGGTCTTGTCTACCTATAAACCGATCCTAAGATCTAATTATTCCGGTTTCTTTGACCACTGCAATCAAGTCTCGCCGCAGAATTTCATTTACATGAACAAAAATACGGCTCAGCAGTTTGGCCTTAAAGACAAGGAAAGAGTGGTATTAACGAGTCCGGACGGTGTCACTGCTGAAGGCGTACTGGTCTGTGACGATGGTGTTGCCCAAATGACGGTTTGTGTGCCTCATGCCTACGGTCACTGGGCAGGCGGTGTTGAGGTCCGAGAAGTTGATGGTAAATCGCTGCCTGTGGCGAGAAGGAGAGGAGGCGGAACCGCCATTAATCGACTGATTCCGGTGGATCCGACCCGACCAGGCGCAGTTAAAGTGCTGAATGACTACTATGCAGGCGCATTTTGTCGGTCCGGTATTCCGGTTAAGGTTGAACAGTACCGAGAAATGAAGCCGATCGGTTGTCCTGTCATGTAGATCTGCAGTTATTCAAACTTTCTCTTGGTCTAAGTGGTCCAAAAAACACTTGTTTCCTAACTTGGAAAAAGGAACGGGCCAAGAGAAGTTCAGAGTTTCTTCTTGTCTTTATTGAAAGAGCATTAAGGTGATTTTTATTAAAACTAGAGAAGTTTTTGGAGCCTTCGGGCTCCTTTTTTCGAATACATCCGAAGTTCCCGAGGAGATAAGCCAGATAGACGCGGGAATTAAGTTAAGGCACTCCTCCTTGAGGTTAAGCATGTGTCAAGATGAGCTATCTCCTTTAATGACTTTGGTCTAATTTGTCTGAACGCAATATTAAGGAATTGGAGTATTTGATAAAACTAATAATAAGGTTCAGATCGATATTTGACATTAGGTAACACAATTTGCACAACGTTTTTGCAAGATCTTCAAAATAGATCTATCTCTTTGAATACATTTATAAACATTAAACATATTTTTTGAATTTTTTTGTTTTCTCTATACGCTTAGATTCACACCTCGGTTCGTTGGCCGACTTTGCGTAAACGGCAAAATGTTCTTTTGGAATTTGCCTGTCGCTTCTGAAAGTCTCTCACCAAAATGATCTGAAATCTCACATGACTAACCAGGGAGTTTCAGATGAAAGTTTCAAAAACAGCAGTTCTTGTCTTGTCCGCCTTAACCTGGGGCGCTGCTATTGCAGCCGCTCCGTCTTCGAGCGTTAAGCTCTACGGAGTATTAGATACTGGTGTCTATGCTCACCATGCATCTAATGGTCAAACCATTGTCGAAATGGCTTCAGGTATAACAAAAGGCTCTCGCTTCGGCCTCGAAGGTCAGGAAGATCTGGGTAAAGACTACAAGGTGTATTTTCGCTTAGAGCAGGGCTTCGATAGTGACAACGGTGATGAAAAAGAGGCAGGCACTGCTTTCTATCGTGACAGTTATATGGGCGTCGCAACACCGTTTGGTGCAATGGAATTCGGTCGGACCGGTGCTCTGACTGCAGGTACTCATGGCGGCATTGTCGGGGCAATGAGTCCGTTCGGTATTACATGGAAAGAAGGCGCTTTGACCAAAATCTTTGCAGGTAACATCGCTGCCCGCTTGAATAACATGGTTAAGTATGAGTCACCGGACCTCAGCGGGTTCAAACTCTATGCTCAGTATTCCAATGGTGTTGACGATGATGATGTTGTTTCATCTCAAAAGAACCGCTACATTGCAGTCGGTGCAACCTATCGTTATAAGAACTTGAGGCTGATCGCAGCATTCGACAACTTGTTCTACAACGATTCAGCTGTCAAGACAGATGCAGGAGTGGCCGCCGGTAAAGACCTAAAAGATCAGAGAACTTACAACATTGGCGGAACATATGATTTCGGTGACGTGCGTATGTATTTGGGGTACCAATACGGACAAAATATCAAAACCCCTCGCCAGGGAGATGCCAAAGCTATTGCCGCTGCTAAATACGACAGCAAGGACAGCAAAGCAGCTGAGGGTTACGATACAAACGCCGTGACACTCGGAACGAAAATCAAGTTATTCGGCGGAGAGCTGAACGGCACGCTTGGCTATGCACATGCTAAACGCGACTTTAATGGTTCGAAGGCTGATGTTTACCAGGCGATGGTCGGGTACAAATATCCGATTTCCAAACGAACTTACGCTTATGGTGCTCTCGGATATATTCATGGCAAATCTGAGAACACCAAGTTATCTAAGAAGGTTTGGAAACGTACCGTAGAACGAGTCAACACTCGATCTATGATCATGGGTCTCTGCCATGAGTTTTAAAAAAATAAATTAATTTATCGGTTTACCTCCTGTAATGGCTTCTGATCGGCAATATGTGGTCAGGAGCCATTTTTTCTTTCACAGATACCCGGGCCATAAAACACTTATCCCGTTGGTTCAAACGCCGGGTCGAAAACCGAATTCCTGGCCTAATTGATGAGAAAATTTCACTCATAGAAGAAAAACCAAACTCAACCCAAGCGAGAACATCATGCCATCTCATTGCACAACGAGTTCTGATAACTGCATCGGCTGCGGAACCTGTATTCTTGTCTGTCCGAAGCGCCTGTTAATTCTTGATAATGGTCGTCCAAAAATGATCGAAGGACGGGAGCATCTTTGCAACGACTGTGGACAATGCACAGCATATTGTCCGGTAGGGGCCGCTATTCACAACGGTATTTTGGCTGCCGATCTAGAGAAGACATCAATGCCTTCTTCTTCAGCCTCAAAAACAATTATTCAGGCCCTCAAACAAAGACGTTCATATAGGAGTTTTTCCTCTCAGTCAGTGAAGCAATCCGATCTCGAAAAGATTCTTGAAGTGGTCGGGTATGCGCCCTCGGGTGGAAATAACCGTTTTTTGCGTTTAATCATCACAAAGCCGGAAACGACTAAAAAATTCTTGGAATTAATCGCACAGTGGTTCGACGGGGACTGTCGAACCGATCCGGTTTACGGCAAACGTTATGCAAGCAAAATCGATTCCATCCTAGAGCGTTATCGTGCAGGACAAGATCTTATTCTCCGCAATGCGCCATCGGTTGTTTTCAGTGTCGGACCTAAAACCGCAGTTTGGGGCGGCGTGGAGAGCGGGATTAATCTGACTTACTTCAATCTTGCAGCAGAAACGATGAATATCGGTTGCTGTTTTGCCGGTTACGCAACCGCTGCCGCAAAAAGAAGCAGGGAAGTTCGAGAGCTTTTGGGGATTAAAGAAGACGAGGAATGTTTTAGTGCGATGTGTTTCGGATACAAGACGATTCGGGCTCAGCGAATTCCGACTCGTCGATTAGTGGAATTCAAGACAGTCTGAAGCAGTTAAATATTGTCTGACCTGATTCTTCATTCTTTTATTTTCAGTGAGATTCAATTTTTAACCCCTTCAGAGATAAGTTGTGTTTAGGTCAATTTCTAAACTCTTATTCTTGATTGCCCTTGGCGCAGCTTGTGCGACTTCTGTGTGGTCTAAGACGATCACTATTGGCATCTTAGATACGATTGACCCCTGGTTTTATGTTCAAACCTTCGGGCCAACGATGGAACATTTGAGAAAGGTGATTCCTCAATATGAAATCAAGTCCGTCGAGTTGTCGTTCGAGAACCTGCAAAAGGCGATTAAAGCAGGAGAACTCGATTTCTTTATTGCTCCGAGTGGATTCTTTGCCTATGTGGCAGAATCTGCCGGCGCGCGCCATATTGCAACACGCCATCCTCAAGGAGCCAAAGATCCTTCTAAATCTGTAGGCTCTGTATTTGTGGTTCGTGCGAACGATTCTCGGTTTAATACTCTTTCCGATTTGGTTAGGGTTTCCGTTGCTGCGACGGACTCAAATTCCTTCGATGGCTGGATTATTGCGCTAGGAGAACTGCTTCTTCAAAACTTAGATCCTAAAAGATTGTTTTCAGTTATTACCTATACGGGTTATGGGATACCGGACGTCGCCTCTATGGTGCTCAATAAGCAGGTTGACGTTGGGATACTCAAGACTTGTGATCTGGAGCAATTCGAGAGGGAAGGGACAATAGCAAAAGGAGCCCTAAGAGTACTAAACCCTAAGAATGACTCTTTAATTTCATGCAAAGTATCCACAGACTTATATCCGGATGTTGTCTTTGCTTCCTTGCCTAAAGCAGACTCGAATTTAGTTAAGACAGTGTCAGTGGGACTGCTTACCATGGATCGGACGAGAGGAGGAGACAGTTGGGGCTTTGCCAGCGACTTTACGCCGGTTTCCTCTTTATACCGTTCTCTGGAAATCGGACCCTATGAGTACTTAAAAGAAACCGGATTCATAGGATTTGCAAAACGATACCGTCATTATTTATATGGCTTCGCTGCTCTATTGATCTTAATTCTTCTTTATACGGCTTCCGTGAGAAGAATCGTCAGCATCAGAACCCGAGATCTGACTATTGCACTGAAGGAAAAAGACAAAGCCGAAAAAGAGGCTCGCGAGAGCAGAGAAAATCTCTTCCAGTTAGAAAAAGCCGGCGTTGTGAGTGAACTGTCTGCGATGTTTGCTCACGAAGCCCATCAGCCGATCGCGTCTCTAATTAATTATGCCGACGGCCTAAAGCTTTATTTGAAAGGAAAACGCGAAGATCCATTAGTGCAGGAAGCGCTGTCAGAAATTTCAACGCAGGCAGATCGACTTTCAAAAATCATTCAAAGAGTCAGAACCTACGCAAAACGGCAGCATCACGAAGTTAAGCAAGAAAACTTATCCGAGATAGTAGATCGGGCGTTGGTTTCATTTAGAAGATCGTCTCTATCTTCGGGAGTAGATGTCGAGGTAAAAGCTCCCGGTAAAGCTGATGCTCTTGCCGACGCTCTTGAACTTGAATTGCTGATTGTGAACCTGCTCAAAAATGCCGCTGCAGCCAGCAAGGACAGCCGAGAAAAGTTAATAAGCGTCCAATTGTCGGAAGAAGCAAACGAATGGCTGTTAAGTGTATCTGATCATGGTCAAGTGATTTCAGATAAATTATTAAGTCGGCTTTCGCATCCCGCCAAGAGCTTTTCAGACGGCTTAGGTTTGGGACTTTCAATCTGCCGTCTTATCGCAGAAAACCATGGAGGCAAATTAACCTTTAAGCCGAATAATTCCAAAGGCTTGATCGTGACGCTCCATTTGCCTAAAGCTAATAAGGAGATTTAGAGTGGAAGCCCTAGTAAGAATCGTGGATGACGAAGAAACGGTTAGAAACTCAGAGCTTTTTATTTTCAAGCTTGCAGGAATTCCGGCTGCGGCCTATTCCTCAGCAGAAGAATTTTTAGCTAAAGATGATTTGACCGTTCCGGGCTGTATTATTCTGGATCTCCGAATGCTGGAAATGAGCGGTCTTCAGCTCCAACGTTGTTTGCAGGAGAAAGGCAGTGATCTGCCGATTATATTTTTAACAGGTCACGGGACCGTGGATGCAGCTGTAATGGCTCTAAAAAACGGCGCAGTAGATTTTCTTCAAAAACCGGCTAAGCCTGAAAAGCTTCTTGAAGTGGTTAAAGTTCATCTGCAACAGAACAAGGAATTACGGTTGTCGAAAGCACTTATTCAAGAAAAAATCAATAAATTTGAACGCCTGACGGATAGAGAAAAAGAGGTGCTTCGGGAAGTCGCTACAGGCAAACTTAATAAACAGATCGCTAATGAGCTAAATATTGCTGAGCAAACCGTCAAAATCCATCGAGGTAATGCGATGCATAAGCTCGGACTTCGCTCAGCCTTGGATGCGAGTGCATTTTTACTCGATATCGGGAGGGTTACTGGAGATGAATAGAAGGAGCTTGTTTTCCGCTTTTCTCTTAACGATCCTTCCCGGACCTTCCTACGCCGGTTTTATTGAAAACATCTTCAGTAAAGGTAAATCTTGGGATGTAATCGTTGTCGGAGCAGGTGCGGCCGGATTATCAGCGGCCGTGGAAGCTGCTGATAACGGCGCTTCTGTGCTTCTATTGGAAAGTCAGCCGGAAATCGGAGGAAATACTTTAATCTCCGGCGGCTTTTATGCCTCGGTAGATAAAAAACGTCAAGAAAAACAGGGAATTACTGATTCTGTAGAGTTGCATGTTCAGCAAACTTATGAACTCGGCGGCCGTTTAGGAGATCCTAAGTTGGTGAGAACAATGGTGACAGAGGCGCAGGAGTCGCTCGAATGGCTGGAAAAATTAGGTATGCATTTTCAGCCTCGAGTTTTTGAACTTTATGGCGCCCATTGGCCCAGAGCTCACATTCCAGTCTTGCCTCTCGGACAAGGATACATTCGAACCTTGGCGGATGCTTGTGTAAAGCGGAGAGTCGAACTAAAGGTTAAATGCGAAGTTCGAGAAGTATTGACTAAAGACAATAAAGTCATTGGTGTCGGGGCTTATTGCGGAAATGAGTATAAGCAGTTTTATGCGCGCAGAGGAGTGGTGCTTGCGGCCGGAAGCTTTGCAGCTAATCCGGATTTAATACAGAAGATCTCGCCGAAACTCAAAGGGCTGACGACTAACAATGCGCCCGGTTCTAATGGGCTTGCCATGTTGGCAGCAGAAAAAGTCGGAGCAAAACTCGTCAATCTAGAATTTATTCAGTGTTTGCCGGGTTGCCCTCCGGGTAAAAAATATCGTGTCCGTTTTCATAATGATGTCTCTCATTTCATTTTCGTGAATAAAAACGGAGAACGGTTTATCCGTGAAGATAGTCCCAGAGATGAGTTCAGAGACGCCGTTCTCTCGCTGCCTGAAAAGTACGGATTCATCATTATCGACGACGAAGGGTTTAGAAGGGCGGGAATCTTAGTGCAGAAAGAAGCGGTAAAGGCAATTGAAGGAGGGGAGGCTTGGAAAGGCGAAACGCTTAGAGAGCTTGCCGACAAAATGAGTGTTCCTGCCGATAATCTGATTCGGACGGTTGAAGACTACAACGAAGGGGTTAGGTTGGGTAAAGATCGTTTGGGCAAGAAAATTCATTCCTTAACGCTTCCGATTGCTCATCCCCCTTTCTGGGCTTGCTATGCAGGGATGACGGTCCATTACACTGAAGGCGGTATCGCCATCGATGAAAAAACTCGGGTTTTAAACAAGAACAATCAGCCGGTCGCGGGTTTATATGCGGCCGGAACAATTACAGGGAATGTCCACGGTAAAAATCGTCTTGGAGCAAACGGACTGGCGGATGCCATTGTGTTCGGACGTATTGCCGGACGCCAAGCTGCTAAAAATTAAAGGCGAAGTACCGTGAAGGCACTCCGCCTGGCCTAGCGATCTTTATTCAGCCGTTTATTTACCTGCAGCGGTAAGACCCGCGATTCTGCCGAATGTCAGAGCATCAGGAACCGCATTGCAGCCGACGCGGTTGGTTCCGTGGATACCGCCGGTGATTTCACCTGCAGCAAACAGACCGGGGATGACTTTGCCGCTGTTATTAATAACCTGGGCTTTTTCATTGATTTGAACGCCGCCCATGGTGTGGTGAACAGAAGGAGTCATAAGCGTCGCATAGTACGGGCCGCCCTCGTCAAGACGATGGTCATCCATACAGGTCGGACGTCCCATTTCGTCACCGGTACCTTTCTTGCAGAATTCATTCCACTTCTTAACAGTCTCGACTAAGTTCTTACCATTGATCCCGGCTTTTTGAGCCAGTTCTTCAAGGGTATCGGCTTTGAAGGATTTACCCGAAGAAAGAATGTCTTCGACTTTCACACCGTAAGCATTGCGGCCGTCTTTATCAACGAGAGCACGCTTGGCGGAAGAAATCACGAAGAAGAGCTGATCTTTCTGAGCTAGATTGGCTTTTGCAAGAACGTCGCGGCGTTCGGACTCATTCACGTAGCGTTTGCCGTCACGGTTTACATAAATGCAGGAGTTCTCGCCGAGTTTGAAGCTTGTTGCGCCAGTCTTCGGATCACCGGCAGGGAACAACTGGATCCAGCCCATCTGAGTTAAATGAGCGCCGGCCTTCTTGGCTAAATTAATGCCGTCGCCGGTAGCAGAGGGAAGGTTGGTTGTCGGAGTATTCTTACCGAGTTTTTTGCCCCAAAGTTCGTCATACTCGTTACGCATCTTAACGTTAGCGCTGAAACCGCCGGTTGTCAGAATGACGCCGTCATTTGCGTTGATGACGTATTTTCTGCCGTTTTTGTTTTGAGCTAGAACACCTATGACTTTGCCGCCTTTAACAATGAGGTCATCAGCCGCTGTGTTGAGCATCAAAGTGACCGGGAGTCCTTTTTCCTTGATGTAGGCTAAGTAGGTGTCAACATAACCGACGCCGGACTTGAAGTTTTCGGCTCGGTTTGATCTCGGCCAAAGAGCGCCGACGAACTGGTTGGCCTTTCCCCGCCAGACAAAGCCCATCTTGGAGAGCTGGTCCATTGTGCCGGAGACGTTCTTGGTTAAGGTGTAGACGAGGTTGAGGTTTGCCTGGTTGTCCCCTGACTTCCATGTCTGCAGAGCGTGCAGTTCTGGAGAATCGAAGAGTTTGTTTGAACCGCTTTCTTTGTATTTAGTCCATTGGTCTTTAACTTTATTAATTAATTCGGCGTGAAGCGGATTCAGTGGTTTTTGGTTGATGATGCCTTCGACAATCTTCTTCTGTCCTTCAGACATCGTCAGATGGTCTTGGTTGCGATTGGCAACGTTGAAGCAGCCGCCGGATACGGAAGTATTTCCGCCGGCAAATCCGTTCTTCTCAAGAAGAATAACTTTCTTGCCGGATTCAGCCGCTGCAACAGCAGCGGAAAGACCAGCACCTCCGGCACCTACAATCACGATATTGGTGTCTTCAGTAACGGTGTCATTGTAATGAGCGGGTTTAGGAGCGGGCTTCTGGAACTGTTTAACATCTAAGCCGGCTTCCTTCAGGCACTTGTTAACTGCTGCCTTAATGGCAAAGCTGGAGAGCGTTGCACCGGAGATGTTGTTGACGTTTGTTGTCTGATATTTGACGATTTCAGGAATCAATTGAGTCTGAGTTAAATCGGCAACGGGATGCGTTTCGGACCAATCCAAAACCTTAACGGATTCGATCTTATTGCCCTTTACGATGACCTGTACTTTGACGGCTCCGTTTCTACCTACTTCCTGAGCAGTGTAGGTTCCGTCTTTAGCAAAGGCAGAAGTTGATAAAGCTGCCGCCGCGACTAAAAGTGTAACCGTAGCTAATTTAAAGCTTTTCATATTATCTCCTTGGAAAATAACAGCTACAGTCTATGAAGGCAGCTAAAAAAAGAAAATAATACCTTGGTTCTAGTTTTGGATAATAAGGGGTATTTTTTTTATTAAGATAATAAGTTATTAGATAAGGACTTCTTAATTGAGAGCTCTCCAAAAAGTAATTCTCATTAAGTCCTACTCTCACATTAGATTTCCACGCCGACATTTTGCGTAATTAGCAAAATTGTTTTGCCTAGAATGCATTGGATATGTCGATAGTCGGTGAAAAAATGAAATTCTCAAATCCCTCAATCGAGAATGACTATGAAAAAATTCCTCGCTCTCACCGGTTTGATCGTTGCTTGCTCTCTGCCTTTTGCTGCTCAATCTCTGGAGTGCTCTGTAAAGCCTAAGGTTACTTCCATTGAAGCCCCGCACAGCTATATGTTCGTAGGCAATTCCTATACATATTATTCGAGCGGTCTTGCCGGCGCTGTTAACGGTCTGGCAAAAGCTGCCGGAATCAAAGTCAGACGCAACCGTATGGTGACCATCGGTGCGGCTGACCTCGGTTGGTTCAATGTCTGGGAACTGGTGCGTCCTTCCGGAATGGCTTCTACTTATGTCGACCACAGCGACGGCGGCAAAATCAAGAAGTTTGACTTCAGGAAAGAAAAGGTTTTTGACGCTGTCATTCTTCAGGACAACAGCACCGGTCCGATCCATCCGCAGCGCAAAGAAATCTTTGAGAAGTATGCAAAACAGCATGCATACGATCTGCAGTGTTTTGGCATCCAACCTTTGATCATGATGACTTGGGCAAGAAAGAACAAGCCTGAAATGACACAGCAATTGGCAGATGCCACAACAAAAGTCGGCAACGAAGCCGATGCAATGGTAATTCCGGTTGGTTTGGCTTTTGCCGAAGCGATCAAGCAAGATCCGAAGTTAGAGCTCTACCGTGCGGATAAAACACACCCTTCGCCTGAAGGCACTTACTTAGAGGCCTGCGTTGTCTTTGCGAGCATGTACCATCGTTCGCCTGTCGGACTGAAATACTACGGAATTGAGCAAGTTGAAGAAAAGACGGCACATTTCCTCCAGGAAGTTGCTTGGAATACCGTTTGTGAATACTTCGGCTGGAAGAAATAGTTTCGCTCTGAATCTCTCAACTTAATCATTAGAGCCGGTGAATTGATCTAAAACCAAAGTTTTTGAGATCCACCGGTTCTGTCTTAATGCTCTCGTGCGTCCTCTTGGGACGCACATTTGTCTTTGCTTAATTAGCCTTATTCTTAGCGATAAGTTCCAAGACTTTACGGCCGAGTTCAATTCTAGGTTTGACAGTAGATAGATCTGACCATTCCTTTTCAGGATTGTGCAAATCTCCGCCGATGACACCCATCGCACAAGCAACTGCCGCGCCGCCTCCGGAGAAACGGTTGCCGTCGGAAGCACCGCCGACATCCATCCATTTCGGAGCAGGCTGGCCAAGATCTTTGGATGCCTGATCAACCAATTCAATCAGTTTTTGTGATTTTTCTGTATGAGACAGAGCAGAGCTCTTGGCAACATACTTCAGTTCAGAGGTCACATCCGGAGCAAATCCGCGCTTGCAGAGGGCTTCGATTTTGTCTAAGACCGCGTCTCTTGTTTGATCGTTAAAGAAACGGAAATCAAATACAACGGTTGCATCTTCTGCAATAGTGTTCGGTGTCGTTCCGCCTTTGACGACGTCCGCGTTCAAAGTGACATCTTTATATTCAGAAGCAATAGCCTTGATCTCAGGAATGGCTTTTGCCATGGCTTCAATGGCATTTCTTCCATCCTGCGGATTGTTTCCTGCATGGGCAGGTCTGCCATGGAAATTGATGGTTAGGAACATGGAACCTTTGCGAGAACGCACAAAGCCGTTGCCAGGTCTGCCCGGTTCGTAAACCAAGGCTATATCGGTTTTCTTGGCTTGCTCATCCATGAAGGCTCGGGAAGCCGGAGAGCCGGACTCTTCGCCCGGATTGACGATGACAGCGATATTCAGTTTTTTCATTGCTTCCGGAGGAACCTTCTTGCAAATCCACCATACGGCGTTCAAAGAGCTTTTATCATCGGCGACACCGGCGCCATGTGCAATATTGTCCTTAATCGTCAGAGGATACTTTTGAGCATTACCTACGGGTTGAACGGTATCGGAATGAACAGAAAGCACGACATCATAATGATTTTGATTCGGTGTATTAGTTGCGATTAATGCCTTTCCTCTTCCGGCACAGTCTCTGGTCGTCACCGTCCAGCCAATCGATTTGAAGCGTTTTTCTAAGATATCAGCGATTTTGTTTGCACCTTCGACGTGACCGGATTTTGAGTCAATGGATACAAGCTCGTTAAGTTCTTTGACATATTGCTTCATATCAAAATCAGAAGCATTGTCATTTGCGGCAGCAAAAGCAAATGATGGTGTCAGACTTGCAGCCAAGCAGCCTGATACAAATTTGCGGCGTGTTGTCATTTGTAATTCTCCTTTTGTGATTGAGGAAGTGGCTTTAGATGAAAATTTTCGCTTCAGTTTTATGAGAGGGGCGTTGCGAATTAATTCATGTCCCTTAATTATTAACATGCTATTGAATGTTAATCCTATCCTTCGAGCTTTGGGTGGATTTGATGTTCAAGAATAAATTTCGTTAAGTATGAGCTGCATTAAAGGCCGATCTAAATCCTATTGGCTCAGTTCGTTAGAATCAAATTTCCCAAAGGATATTTAAACAAGACAGCCATATCATGGACAAAGATTTCGATACTCTCATCAAGAATCTTCCTCAAGATAAGATGGAAAAACTTCTTAAGAAGTATGCAGGCAAGGACGAAAAGCTCCGAGAAGAAATTTTGTCTAATCCCTCCTTCAAAGATCCTTCTTTTAACGATCTGGCCTTAAAGGAATGGCAGAGAAGAATTGATGACGCCATTGAAGAAGACCTTGCTGGCGACATTGACGATTATTACGCAAGCAAGACTGTTAACTGGGATACAACAATCTCGATCCTGACAGATGCTGTTATAGATCTTATGAAGCGGGGGCAGGCTAAAGATGCCGCCATACTGATTGATGAGACTGAAGATAAAACAATAGATGCTTCCTCTGTGGAATATGAGGAGGGCGAATATTATGAAATTTACGTCGAGTACAACTGCTCACCGGAAGATTTCGACAAATTGAGGTATCTCGCTCGCTCAGAAGATAAGGAAGCAAGGAAGGAGTTTTTCGAAGATTGCAGAAAGGAAGCGGCAGAAGGCAATCTCAAAGATGTTTGGTTGAAAAACTATACCTCTCCGGAAGAACGAACCATTCAGCTGCAAACAGTACTTAGCTGCATAAAAAAGTCAAAATCAAAAAGAAAGCCAATTCCTTATGGGTATTTGAAAAAGGCATTTGAGTTGCTGGTCAGTCTTGATAACCGTAAAGAATTAAGGGAATTTTTTGAGGAGAATTCAACGGATCGAGATTTACGAGAACGTATGGTCAAATGGTGTCTTGAGCATAAGGAAGAAGATTACGCTCAAAAAATCCTTCTCGAAGACGTAAGAAATGGCGGCTCAATTCAATCCAGTGACGAACTAATCAAAATCCTTAGAAGAAAAAATGAGAGAGATCTTCTTAAAGAGGAACTTCTCAGACGTGTTCAAGATAACTTGAAACCGGAATTCACTTTCTTTTCTGAACTTAGAGAGTTGTTGCCAGAGGCTCAATGGAAGTCCGTCGTAGAAGAATACATATCCCAAACGGGTTCTTACCCTAGCCTTCGAATGAAGTTATGTGGTGAAATCGGCGAAGAAAATAAGATAAAAGAAATTATCGAGAAGCAGGTGGAAAATTTTGCCGACAGCTTTTGCGATAAATATTCAAGTGTAGATATAGCCTCCCAATTGGCTTTGGCTGAGGAATTATTAAAGAAAATTGATCCGGAATACGTCAAAAACTTAGGTAAACAGATGGTGAAAACACTTTTGCGTAACCCCTGGAAGAGAGGCGGTTATGAAGCATTGCGTCAGGTTGTCTACGGTTTTCTGAGCGCATCTGAAGCAACGGAGTTTTTAGAGGAATTGGTTAAAACGTATCCCTCTCGTCATGCAATGCGCGAAGAGTTCGGTTGTCGTCGTTCGGAGAAAACTAGACGTTATTAATAGGAAAGCGTAACGAGAGAACAAGAACCCGTCGAATGATAAGGAATGGTCGGAGCGGCAGGATTCGAACTTGCGACCCTTGCATCCCAAATGCAGCGCTCTACCAGGCTGAGCTACGCTCCGAGCTTCTTATTCTTAATGCTCATTTAAAAAAGAATAAAAGCGAAAGAGATTATTCCACAAAGGCTTCCTCATTTGCTAGTCACGTAACTTGACTAGGGGTGTTAAAAAGTCCTTAACCTCAAAACAGAAGTCATAATTATCTCATTCAGCACCGATTATAACTTTGATGAAACAATAATTAACTGCCTGGGGGCACTTTCTTGAATGGCGTAACAGCCCGGAATTCCTCGGAAAAAACATCCGCCCATTGGGGCGGATGTGTGGCAGGCGGTATGTGAAACCGGAGCTAGTTATTTAATTCTTGTTTAACTTCATATCAAATTAAAAGATTATTTTCCAGCAATCGAGTCGACGGCAATGCGGCCGAAGCAGATAGCCTTACCGAAGGCTGTGCCGGTCATATAGGCTGCACCATGGACACCGCCTGTTAATTCACCGGCTGCGTAAAGAGCAGGAATCACTTCATTGAACACATTGATAACCTGAGCTTTTTCGTTAATCTTCAGACCGCAATATGTTCCGATGAGGGCCGCGGTTGTCGGCATGATGTAGAACGGACCCTTTTCAATAGGAACGGGTTTGCCGAAGCCGCTGGTGAGGGATTTTCTTCCGAATTCATCATTGCTTTCTTTGATGCCCTTGTTGTATTTCTCAACGGTTTCTTTAACGGCCTTAGGATCAAGACCTGCTTTTTTAGCGGCTTCTTCCAGTGTTTCACCGAAATAAACCCATTTTTGACCGGCAGGATCATTTGTGAGAGCAGTCATCATCTCGATACCTTGAGTATCGTTTTTGACATCGTAGTCCAGAATGTTTTTATCAAATAACTGGTAAGAATAACCGTCTGTTTGAGCTAATGAAGCGTCGCCTTGGAGTTTGTAAGACTGAGATTCATCCGTAAAGCGTTTGCCTTCTTTGTTAATCATAATGGCACCGCTGTAGGTGATAAGGCTCATGTCCTGAATGATTGTCGGATGAAGTTTAAAGCCGTAGGAGGCCTTAATGTAAGTTGTGTCAAGAGTGTCAGCACCTATGGCTTGAGCCATAAGAATACCGTCACCCTGAGTACCGGCGCCGGCAATCGCATCGGCTTTTGCCATAATCGGATTAAACTTGGCCAGCAACTGAGGATTCCGAGAGAAACCGCCGGCCGCGAGAATGACACCCTTATTTGCACCTAATACAACGTTTTTCTTGTTAATTGTTGCTTTGACTCCAATGACTCTTCCAGAGGCGCAGTCAGTGACCAAACGATGAGCAGAGGCGTTAAGAACAATTTCCACACCCTTATCTCTAGCGTACTTAGTCATGGCTTTAATTACTTCGGGAGGATTAAAGGTATGGGCACGAGGAACGCTCATGCCGGAAGCAGCCATAACGCCTCTTGGATGAACATTTAAGGTTTTCGTTAAGAAGTCATATTGAATCTTACTCATATCGACGAAAGCTTTAACCACTTTCGGATCGTTCATGTTTTTGCCTGTCTTCATCATGTCATTGAAGAACAGTTCGGCGGTGTCTTTTTTACCTTTCTTTGCCTGCAAATCTGTACCGAATGTGGAAAATTGACCGCCGCATAAAACACTGGAACCGCCGATAATTCCGGTTTTCTCGAGGACAATAGCTTTAAGTCCTAATTCACCTGCACGGCAGGCCGCTGCTAACCCGGCTCCGCCGGCACCGATGATCACGATGTCATATTCTTTATCAAAACCGGCAGCAGAAGTTTGGCTCAGGGGAACAAAGGCAAGAGAGCTCAGGCCGGCTGTTTTGAGAAGATTTCTACGGGATAACGTCATATTTCTCTCCTTGAATTTGATCAGTCTTGAGATTTCAAAACCTGAGTTCATCTTAGGTTGCAAAATACCTAGGTAGGTTGATAAATATCAATGCTTGGCGAAATATCTTGTCTCCCACTAAGATTGAGTTATACCGACCTATAAAAATCGCTCAACCATGTTCAGAAGAACCTTTCTATCGCTTTCTGTGCTTCCGTTAATTTCCGGAACTGCAATCGCTTCTACTTTAAAGTCAGTAGACCTCTTGATAGTGGGTGCCGGCGCAGCAGGTTTGGCAGCAGCTTGCAGGGCAGCTGAACTGGGCATTAAAAATGTAGTGATAATAGAGAAAGAACCTCTGATAGGAGGGTCAAGTATTAGATGCGGAGGTCATTGGTCTGTTTCACAAACAGAGTATCAACGTTCATTAAATATCAAGGATAAAGATGAATGGTTCTTTTCGGATTTGATGGAAGCCGGACAGTGGAAAAATGATCCTCGGCTTGTAAAGGTATTCATTGAAAAGGGGCGTGAAGAGTATGAGTTTCTAAACTCTCTCGGCGTCCAACCATTCAGCCTATGGGCGTCCGGAGGATCCGGAGTCCCTCGAGGACATGTATTTGATCCTCATAAATTAGTTCGAACTCTGTTGACGTTTGCAATTGACCATGGTGTCAAAGTATTAACAGGAGTAAAAGCACAGCGGTTGTTAATGGACAACTCGCAATCAATCACTGGTGTAGAAATCAAGAGGTTGGGCGGAACAGAGCCTATTAAAACAAAATGCGTTCTCTTAGCAAGCGGAGGATTCGGGAATAATAGAAAAATGCTTGAACGCTATGTCAGTGACTTGGAAAACGTCCAAGTGTTTTCGGGAAACGGAAATACGGGCGATGGTCATCAGATGGCGATGGCGCTGGGAGCAGAACTCATTGATACGGAATACATCAAACCCTCCTATGGATTTATAAGGAATGCTGCAGACGCGAATGACTTCAGTATGATTTTCTATAGCGGCGCCGTTATCTTGAACCAAAACGGAGAGCGATTCGTAAACGAATCGATGTCTTATAAAGATATCGGACCCATTGCATTAGTCCAGCCGAATGGCCGAAGCTATATTGTTTTTGATGAAAACATTCGACTGATGCAGTTGCAGAATCGACCGCCTGAGACAAGACTGTTCGGCAACATAACTCAGGATAGTAAACATATTTATTTTGCTGAAGATTTGTCTGAAGCCGCTAGAAGAGCCGGTTTAAATCCGGAAAATACCGTTCGAACAATCCAAAACTACAACCAAAGTATAAAGACAGGAAAGGAAGTCTCCTTTAAACGCTTGTCATTGTCCGGGGCATTCGGAACACCGGTTCCTATTGAAAAAGCTCCTTTTTACATAATGCCGGCTACTTGCGGAATTATGGGAACTTATTGTGGTATTCGTGTAAATGCCAAAACGCAAGTCTTGATTCAAGGTAAGCATCCTGTGAAGAATCTATTGGCCGCAGGTGAAATCATGGGGGGCGTTCACGGTGCCAACTTTACGCCCGGTTGTGGTTTTGGAAAGGCTCTGGCATTCGGAAGAGCAGCTGGCGAAACTGCGGCAGGAGTGCTTGCAATATGATAAGAATGTTCTTAATTCTACTCATAGCTCTTTGCTTCGGAGGGAACGTTTGGTGTGCTCAGACTCTTCGAATCGGGATTCAGGAAACCATCCTTCAAGGACAGGAGAAAGAACTTATCAATGAAACCATCTCTTCGTTGAAGTTAAAACTTAACAGAAATATAGAGGTTTCCGAATTTTCTTCGAAGGACCTACAGAAGGCGATACAAAATAACGAAGTCGATCTTTTCATTTCCTCAACCCCCTTCTTTATAGCTGAGGCAAAAAGCGGTGCCCGAGATATTGCCACCTTGGTATCTGATCGTGCATTTGATCCGAATCAAGGTTTAAGTGCTTTAGTTCTTGTTAAAGAAGGGGCTAACGGCTTAAACAGTCTTGCTGACTTAAAAGATAAGACAGTTGTCTTTAATCCTCGCTACGGACAAGAGACTGTCTATTTAATCAAAGGAGAGCTTGAACAATCAGGTAAAGATAGTTCGTTGATTCTTAATAAGCTCACAGCCCGAGATGAATCTGTCAAGGAGTTACTTGACGATTTGTCTCAAGAAAAGTTGGATGCCGTTGTCTTACCCAGTTGCCTCCTAGAAGAAGAGGCCGAAAAAAATGAGATCAACACTCTAAACCTTCGAGTGTTGAATGAGAAGAACCACCCGAATTTACTTTGCCTTCACTCTACGTCGCTTTATCCGAGTACTACTTTTGCAATGCTTCCGTCCGTACAGGCAGAGTTATCTAGAAAACTGAGGTTAATTTTATTAGGCCAAGAAGCCATAAAAGGCGGAATGTATTGGGGTACGTCTTCTGATTACGACAGCGTAGACCGTTTGTTAAGAAGTCTAGACATGGATGCATACGCTTCAGAACGAAAGTGGACTATGAAAAATGTCGTGAATAAATATTGGTACATCTTTGTCGGTTTTCTGCTCCTTATTCTCGGTCTAATGGCGCATAGTGTTCGAACTGAGGCCCTAGTAAAGAAGCGAACAGCACAGTTGCAGGCTTCATTAAAACAAAGAGAAAAGCTTCAGGTTCAAGCCGCGAAAACTGAAGAAGCACTCGGAAAACTTCAACGATTAGGAACTGTCAGCCAGATAAGCAGCCTGTTTGCTCATGAACTAAGGCAGCCACTGAATGCGATACGTTGTTACGCCTACAGCCTACTCAAACAAACGATGAAAGCCGGGAGCAACTTAGATAAAGAGAAGTTTGCTTCCGGATTAGAGGAAATTAATGAGCAGGCTCAACGGGCAGACGAAATTATCCAGAAAGTGCGTGATTACGTGAAGGACAAGTCAAGGGATCTCACGCAGGTTGACTTAGATCAAATTCTTAGGAAAACGATTGAGAGCTTCTCACTTGGCCACCCTGACTGTGAAATTCAAGTGCAAGCGGTATCGGCTAAAGTTCTAGGCGATCCATTGGAAATTGAACTGATCATTTCTAATCTGATAAAAAACGCCTATGAAGCTTCAGTGGGGAAAAAGGCAGAACCTCAGGTTTATTTGAAAGGCGAGAGAAAGAGCGGCAATTTTCAAATAGAGGTTTGGGACAACGGTCCTCAACTTTCTGAAGAGCAACTGAGTGAGATTTCAAATTCTTCCGGTTCAACCAAGGCCGACGGTCTCGGGCTGGGCTTGTCGATCGTGAAAACTTTTGTCGAACGTCACGGAGGCACCTTGATTTACGGCCGAAGTCCTTTGGGAGGTTTGTTGGTTTCATTCAACCTTCGGTTAGTGAATGGAGAAAAGGGAAATGGATCCTAAAGCGATAGCATTGATACGTGTTGTCGATGACGACAGAGCGGTTTCCAAGGCGATTCAGTTTCTTTTGGAAAATGAAGATTGGACAGTACAAGTTTTTTCCAGTGGCGAAGAGTTTCTTGTCAATGAAGCACCTTCTGTTCCGGGGTGCATTATTCTGGATGTCCAGATGGGTGGAATATCAGGCATAGAAGTGCATAAGGAGTTAATTGCCCGCGAGTCGAAAGTTCCGATAATTTTCTTGACTGCGCATGGAGATATTCCGATGGCTGTGGAAGCCATGAAAGAAGGTGCAGCCGAATTTCTCGTCAAACCCTTGGATCCCGAAAAACTGCTTCAGCTTGTCGAAAAACATGTCGAATGGGACATAAAGAGACGGCAGTGGAGCGTCTCAAAAGAAGAAGCCGAGCGGCGTGTTGAAAGTCTCACATTACGCGAGCGGCAAATTGTTGAATTGGTTTTAAAGGATTTAAGTAACCAAGAGATTGCCGAAGCACTGAAACTTAGCCGACGAACTATAGAGTGTCATCGCCAGGTTGCCTATAAAAAATTACAAGTCAACAACGTTAAAGAACTAAAACTAATACTGGAAGAAGGAAAACAATAGTTTTAATACTTCTTGGTTCTTTTAAATTACGAGATCCCAATGATCAATAACTCAATGCCTAAAAGTTAAGGAGAAGCGATATGCATCAATACATCAAAGTATCCGGGACTCCCTATGAAAGAGGATTTCAATACGGATCGCAGGCAAAGGAAAGAATCTATAAAGTAATCGAAGAATACAGGGTCCTTTTCGAAAAGGAGGCTTTCATCTCTTGGGATAAAGCGTATGAACTCTCTAAACCTTATCGGAAGGAAATAGAGAAATACCGTCCCGACCTTGTTGAAGAGATGAAGGGAATTGCAGACGGCGCCGGTCTTGATTTCAATACGATCCTCACGCTTAATTGTCGCTCCGAAATCATGTTTGCTAAGGCAGATATTGCCGAAGACGCGTGCACAACGATTGGCGTGCCGCCTGAAGCCAGCGAGAACGGGCATACACTGTTGGCTCAAAACTGGGACTGGTGGTCGATGGGATATGGAACAACCGTCCTTTTGGAAGTTGAACAAAAGCCATTCGCTAAAGCCATAATCATCACAGAGGCCGGTCTTGTCGGGGGAAAGGGATTGAACGACTGCGGAATAGCTCTTTCAATGAACGCCATGTCGGTAAAGAAGGGAAAACTTGGCGTCCCGCTTCAAGTCCTTCTCCGAGGAGCTTTGTCTTGTAAAACGATTCCCAAAGCCATTGATGCGATTGCCAAAGCAAATAGAGCAGGAAGTGCCTGCGTCGGCCTGGCAGGAGCCGACGGCTTGCTTCTGTTTATTGAATGCGCTCCGAATGACCTAGACATCCTATTGTCCGATGGAGAGCCGTGCTGCCACAGCAACCACTGGCTGTCTCTAAAAATGATCCTTGGAGCCGAAGCCAAGAATTATTCCTACAACTCCACGTTCATAAGACTCGACAGAGCAAGAAGGTTGGTCAAGAAGGAAGACAAGCTATCCGTAGAAAAGCTGTTCGAAATCTTGTCTGACCATGCCGGTTATCCGGACGGCGTTTGCAGACATGATGATGAAACCTTGCCCATTTACCACCGTCATAGCTCTGTTTGGTCTATGGTCATTGATGTGAACGAAAAGATCATCTACTTAACCGACGGAACGCCGTGTAAGTTCAAACCTAAGGAGTACAAGCTTTCTTAGAAAGTAAACCGAACGGTATTTGTTTTTATGATGACGTTGAGGGAAGCGAGTCTTCAATGTTTGTCCTCGCTTTCCGACGTCACGTATCAAGGAATTACAGCTAAAAGAAGAACTTTTAAGAATGAAGGGCGGAAATGAGGAAGTCAGAGCAAAACACAACAGATGGTGTCAAGTCGAGGAAGGGAGGGCATTGATTCTGACATTCCGGTGTTCCGCAGAAATAAGAGAAAACTTCTCTTAAACGAACTCCTGGATACGTTTGAGAAAGTTCAGGGAGAAAAGCGAGCTCATTTCAAGGAAAGAGAGTGGTTTAATTCTCGGCCGGTCAGTAAGGAGTTGCTCTGAAAAAAAAACGATTGAGTCCTTGGCATTGTTCAAGTTATCCTCTTTAATGCTTTTTGGTCCTGAGCTGAACGCCGAAGTAATCTTATCTTGAAGTTTGAGTAATTTTCTCAATTGATTGGCCGTTGCGTCTGTGGCAAAGTTACGACTAATCGAACTTACATTGACAGTCATGGGCGCAAGCCGAATCTTCGATCCCTTAATCTCTCGATTCCCGATACTAGTAGCAGCTGCTTGTATTTGGTCGTGGACGGGTTATGCACATTCCGTGACTTTGGATGCTCAGGTTATCGGAGAGGATCGAAGTGTTATCGAAACGATCGCGACCACACTGGATCACTTGCGCGAAGAAATATCCGAAGAGTTCTTTGAACTGAATTACCTGGCAAAGGAAGATCTTCTTAAGAAGACAAAGGATAATCCGGCCTTCTTTTTCATTACGGACGCGGTAACTTTTACAGCATTGTCCGAAGCAGGGGCTTGGGCCGTTTCTGCAATGAAGCATCCCTTAGCCATTGACTCTTCCCATACAAGCGGAGCTGCATTCATTAGCAAGAAAGATCGGAAGGACATCAATTCGTTAACCGATCTTCACGATAAGAAAATTGTCGGGATGTCTCCGACCTCATCATTAAGCTATCTGATGGGGTTAAGAGAACTCCAAAGAATTTTCGGTCCGGGACATTTCTCTAAGGAAGTTTCCTTCAGCGGAGCCCCGATAGAGAAGGTCGTCCACGAAATCCTAGAAGGAAGAGGTGATGTCGGAATTATTGACGCTTGCCTCCTTGAACGGATGGAGCGCGACGGCAATATCACTCCTGATTCTTTAAAGGTCATCAGCCCGCGCGACAGCAGTGACCTTCGCTGCAGACACTCAACAGACTTGTATCCAGGTTGGGTAATGGCTGTTTCCAAACCCGCTTCAGAGCTTTCTGAAAAAGAACGCAATCTCATCTTAAAAGTTAGTTCTGTTTTGCCAACGGTTCCTAAACTTCAAGGTTTAATGGAGTGGTCAACGCCGAGCAACAACGACGCCATTGCATCGTTGCTGTCAGCATTGGAAGATGAAAATAAAGACAAAGCTTTTTGGAAGAATTTCTTTAGTAAATATGGTCCATGGTTGGGAGCCTTTGTTATTTTCCTATTTTTGCTGTTTGCTCACACGATTTACGTTTCTTGGCTGGTTCGCAAACGGACGGCTCAATTAACGGCATCAATGCAAAGAGCCCAAAAACTTCAGCATCTTGTGAACTCTGAACAAGAAAAGATCTCAGCGATGGAGAGAGCAGGTATTGTCGGACAGTTGTCTTCGATGATAGCCCATGAGCTTCAGCAGCCGATCAATGCGATTACAAACTTTTCCCGGGGACTGAGAATTCGAAATGAACGCGGATCTTTGGATCCTGAAGTCTTGCAGGAAACGCTTCAGAGGATTACTCATCAAAGCGAAACTGCAGCTCAAATCGTCAATAAAGTGCGAGCTTATGCAAAGCAGCATAGTGCGGAGAAGGTTAGAGTGAATCTCCTGGCTCTTTTGAAAAAATCCATCCAAAAGTTCAAGCAGATCAAGGGTTCTAGACTGAGTTTTGATTTGAATTGCCCTGAGACAATTGAGGTAGAAGTTGACCCGCTCGAAAGTGATCTTGTCCTCTATAACCTCTTCAAGAACAGCTTGGAAGCCTGCAAAAATGAAGCTGAGCCTTTAATCATTATCAGTGTTGAACAGTCAGAACAGAAAGCAGTCATCAAAATTCAAGATAACGGACCTGAAATTTCTGAGGATTTAGTCAACTCTATCTTTATCCCGAAAGTCAGCCAGAAAACGGATGGCCTTGGACTCGGTCTTTCAATATGTAAGGCTTTAGCAGAATCGCAGGGAGGTAGCTTGACTGCCATAAGAAACGAACAAGGTCATTTGGTCATGAAGCTTTGTCTTCCAATGGCTGTACCAGCAAAAGATATAAGGAAGAATCAATGACAAACGGAACGATTTACATAGTTGACGACAATGCCGAAACAGCTCAGTCTTTGGCATTCTTCCTTGAGTCTCTCGGATGGAGGACCCGTGTTTGGAATGATCCCGAAACCTTCCTAATCGATTATGAAGAACTTGCTGCAGACGGATGCTTTATCTTTGACATTCGTATGCCGAAGATTGACGGATTAGAACTCTTAGAACGCCTGAACGCAAAGGGCAACAAACGTCCTATCATCATCTTAACCGGCCATGGTGACGTTAACATGGCGGTCAAGGCATTCAAAAACGGAGCATTTGATTTCTTTTTGAAGCCTCCGGCCGAAAAAGAACTGATTGAAGCTGTCGAGAAGGCGCTGACAGTCTCAAGTGATGTGAAATTCCAGGCTGAAAAACTTGCCTATGACAGAAAGCGTTTCGATTCTCTGACGGATCGAGAAAAAGACGTGGTAATACTTGTCGGTAAAGGCATGATGAACAAAACGATTGCCGATACACTCAAGATCTCTGAGAAGACGGTGCAGCAGCATCGCGGTGTCGCCTGCAAAAAACTCAATCTCATCAATGCGGTAGAAATAGCTGATTTTCTTCGCAACCTGAATCTTCGCTAATAGTATGAACAATATGTGGACAAGAAAGCACCTCTTAAAAAGCCTCCTGGCTTTAGGTTTGCTGCCCCTTAGCTCTTTCGCTCAATCTAAAGACGAGGCTCAGAAAGAAGAAGTGCTTCCGAAAAAAGTTGATGTCATCGTCATCGGATCAGGAGCAGCTGGCATGTCTGCTGCTATTGCTGCAAAGGATAAAGGCGCAAGGACCGTCGTTCTTGAGAAGATGCCCATCATCGGAGGAAACACTTTGATCTCCAGCGGTGTGGTAAATGCTCCGGATGAAAAGAATCAGAAACTGCAAGGTATCGAAGATTCGAATGAATGGTTTTATAAGCAGACGCTGGCGGCCGGCCACGACAAAGCCGATCCTGTCTTGGTTAAAGTTTTGACAGATCGTTCATATCAGACCATTCAATGGCTGGAGAGTATCGGTGTTAAATTCAAAAAAGGCGTTTTTCAGGTTTATGGGGGTTTATGGCCCAGAGGGCATTATCCTTCTGTGTCTCACGGAAGAGGCTACGTTGCAGCGTTGTCAGAACAGTGCCGAGCAAAAGATATTCCGATCCTCACCAATGTTCAGGTCGTCGGCCTGATCAAAGAAGGATCAAGAGTCATCGGAGTTGAGGCCCGATTTAAAAATCAACTTAAGAAGTTCTATGCCGATAAAGCTGTCATTATTGCTTCGGGCGGTTTCAGTGCAAACAAGGCTCTTTACACCAAATTGGATCCTCGCCTAGAAGGAATGACGTTTACCGGTGCTTCCTCGGCAACTGGGGAGATGATCGGTATCGCAGAAAAGGCCGGAGCGGCGGTTTCCGATATGGAATATATCCAATGCAACCTTGGGCCGGATGTCGGATATTCGCATCGTTCCGGCTACCATCTTGACGTGACTCGTCATGTGTTGGTGAATATTCACGGTAAACGTTTTGTGGCGGAAGACGGAGCGAGAGATTACTTGCGTGATGCAGTACTGCAGCAGCCTAATAAGATCGTTTATTCGATCGTCGATAAGAACGGATTCCAGAATTTAAGTTCTCTTTTCCAGCAGGCAGGAATCTTGGGCGAGATAGAAGGCGAACACTTTGAAAACAATGACCTGGCAGAGCTTGCCAAGAAAATGAAGGTTCCGCCGGAAAACTTGGTCAATACCATTAAGGAATACAACCAAGCGGTCGAGACTAAAAAGGATCCTTACGGCCGAGAAGTTTGGATGCTGACGCAGAAGATTGAAACCCCGCCTTTTTACGCTGCAAGAGTAAGAATGGCTGTCCATTACACAATGGGCGGAATTGTGATCAATGAGAATGCTCAGGTTCTAACAAAAGAAAGAGAGCCGATAAAAGGTCTTTACGCGGCAGGAGAGGTTACGACCGGCGTCCATGGTTCTAACCGAGTCGGAGGCAACGGTCTCCTGGATGCATTTGTGTTCGGGAGGATCGCCGGAGAAAATGCAGCGGTCGGCCTTTGACACTCTGCGTATCCGATCTTCATCTGATATGAGAAAAAGCAGGTTCCCCTTAGGATGGTGACATAGCCTGAATTAAAGGCTGTCATTCAAACCAAGGAGAATATATGAACAAATTTACCGTTTCCCGCCGCGGTCTTTTGTCTGCCGGTGTTGCAGCTTCTGCCGCTTCCCTGGCTTCTTCCGTCTTTGCACAGGAAAAGAAGACAAGTCTCGTTCCCGACAAATGGGACCTGACAACTGAAGTCCTCGTGGTCGGTTCCGGGGGTGCCGGTCTTGCAGCCGCAGTTTCTGCCGCGCAAGCAGGAGCAAAAGTGACTGTCATTGAAAAATTGGCATTCATCGGCGGTAACACAATGATCTCCAGCGGCTACTTTAACGCCGTTGACCCGGAACGCCAGAAGAAACAGGGCATTGAAGACAGCATCGAAAAACACATCGAACAGACTCTTGCGGGCGGCGACGGACGTGCCGATCCTGAATTGGTTCGCATTCTTTGCTCGAACGCTTTAGGTTCTTTACATTGGCTCGAAAGCATGGGTCTGAAATTCCGTCCTGATGTAATGCAGGTTTACGGCGCCCTGTGGCCTCGCTCTCATCTTGCTACCGAACCGAAGGGAACCGGTTTCATCCGTGTTCTTTCCACAAAAGCCAAAGAACTCGGGGTCGATATTTTGACCAACACAAAACTGGTCAAGATCATTCGTGAACAGTTTGATGAGGGCAGAGCACTTGGTGTTCTGGCCGAACAAAAAGGCAAACCTTTCTATATCCGTGCCACAAAAGGCATCGTTTTGGCAGCCGGTGGTTTTGCAGCCAATCCGCGCCTCCGCGCGATCCATGATCCTCGCATGTTAACTCTCACAACCACCAACAACCAAGCCTGTTCTACCGGTGAAGTCATGCTCGCCGCGAACGAAGCAGGCGCCTACCTGATGGGTCTGGATTACATCCAGTGCAACCCCGGCTGCCCTCCAGGACACACATCTCGTCAGGCTCTGCACCTTGACGTTTCGCGCTATGTATTCGTAGACAAACGCGGTAAACGTTTTGTGGCCGAAGATGCCCGTCGTGACGTTCTTCGTGACGCCATCCTGAATCTTCCCGAAAAATTCGGCTACGCCATCGTCGATAATGATGGATTCAACAGCTACAACCAAGTGGTTCGCGACGATGCAATGAAAGGCCTGAAGACCGGCGATGCTTTCAAGGCCGATACATTGGAGGGTTTGGCTAAACAGATGGGTGTTCCTGCCGATCAGTTAAAGAAGACGATTGCTGACTACAACGCGATGGTTGATCAGAAGAAAGATCCTGACTTTGGTAAAGCAGAACGTAATCTGTCTCATAAGATTGAAAAAGCTCCGTATTGGGCTGCGTTGTCCAGTATGGCCGTTCACCACACGATGGGCGGCGTGAGAATCGACAAAGAAACTCGCGTGCTTGATCGTCAGGGCAATGTTATTAAAGGTTTGTATGCGGCAGGCGAAGTCACCGGCGGTATCCATGGAACCAACCGGTTAGGCGGCAACGCCATTGCGGACATCTTTACTTTCGGTCGTATTGCAGGTAATTCCGCTGCAAACCAGAAATAACAGCTTAAGTTAAATCTCCCGAAGTAAGTCGTCGTCCGGCGAGTCGTAAGGCTTTCCGGACGTATTTGTATTCTGCTTAACGGGACTTCAGTTTCCCTGATCTATTACTTGTCTACGAGCGTTATTTTCCTGCAGTCTCAGTCTGAACCCATCGTCCCTTAATTTTCTTAAGAGCATAAGTAAATCCTCATATGAACTTAAATTCAAAAAATCATTTCTAAGTGTTTATTCTTAGAAGATTTTTCAAAAACCGCATGATGTTCGCACTTGTGCATAACTAACTTGCATCAGGAACAACATATGTGACACTTTGTTGCAATTGCTTGAAGATTTGCACATAACTCAAATCCACAAAGGAGAAAACCCATGGATGTATTCTTACAAGCAGTAGTAGTTATCGGCGCCGTAGTTATCGGCGTACGATTTGGCAGCATTGGATTAGGTATCTGCGGCGGCGGTGGCCTAATGATCCTTAATCAAGTTTTCGGACTGCGTCCAACAGGCGCTCCGGTCGATGTGATTCTTATTATTTTGGCGGTTGTGACTGCTGCATCTACGATGCAGGCCGCAGGCGGCATCGACTGCATGGTCAGAATCGCAGAACGAATCATTCGCGCGAATCCCAAACGCATTGTTTTCATTGCACCGCTCGTCACATGGTTTTTCTCTTTCTTAGCCGGTACAGCTAATATCGTTCAGGCATTGATGCCTGTGATCTATGAAGTGTCTTACGCTTCTAAAGTTCGTCCCGAACGCTCTATGACGGTATCTGCCATTGCTGCTCAGCAGTCTCTGGTTGCTTCGCCTGTCGCCGCCTGCACAGCAGCACTTCTCGGTCTCTTAGGTTCCAGCGGCTCTAATATGACGCTTGGCCAGATCATGATGGTCACGATTCCTGCAACACTTCTCGCAGTTCTGATTACTTCCACGGTTATGTCCTTCTACGGTAAAGAACTGGACAAAGATCCGGAGTATCTCCAGCGCGTTAAAGAAGGCTTGGTTCTTCCTCCAAAACCCATCGAGCACAAAGAACTTCCTAAGACGGCTGCTTGGTCTGCCATCATCTTCGTCCTCGGCGTCGTCTTCGCAGTGGTTGCCGGTTTCTTCCCCGAAATCCGTACTCCGCACACTGGAAAGATCATCGGTATGGGTACCTTCCTTCAGATGTCCATGCTCGCAGCTGCTTTCCTGATTCTTGTGATCTGCCGTCCGAACGTGAAGAAAGCACTTGAGTCTTCCGTGCTGAGAGCAGGTGTTTCCGCCATCATCGTGATCTTCGGTCTGGCTTGGATGGCTGACACCTTCATTTCCGCTCATAAGGCTGCATGGATTGCCTCCATGGGTTCCTACCTCCAGGATTATCCGCTTCTCTTCGCTGTCGTGTGCTTCTTCGCTTCCTCTCTCTTAGCTTCTCAGGCAGCTACCGTCAGAGCCATTATGCCGATCGGTATTGCTTTAGGTCTGTCTCCGGCAACCATCGTCGGTCTTTATCCGAGTGTTAACGGAACTTCATTCTTCCCGGCCAGCGGTCCCGTGATCTCCACGATGCAGTTCGACCAGTCCGGAACAGTTGTAATCGGTAAGTATGTTTTGAACCACTCCTTCATGGTTCCGATGTTAACCGCCACAACATCTGCAACCCTGATCGCACTGGCACTCTCTAAAGTTCTTCTCTAGTAGCAAGCAAAGCGGGAGGTTCTTCTAAAGGGCCTTCCAAACAAAGCAAAAGGCTCCGTCAAAAACGGGGCCTTTCTTATGGGCTCAGTAGTCGAAGTTTTCAAGAAGTAGTTCGGGTATCAAAGAATTTAATAATCCTCTCTCTTAATTCTTCCGCTTCCTTGTTAACCGTTTGAGCAGGAGCCTTTGCAGGAAACTCTATATAAGACAGATTAGGAAGTTCTGTCTTTCTAAATTTATTGAACTCGGAGATCGGAAGACGCCCTGTGTTCTGGTAGGTTACAACGATAGGAACATCTTTGATTTCAGAGACTAATACATAGGGATCTTGATAGTCGGAAGCCAAGAGTGCGCTCATTGCTTGACCGAGCCCAGGACCATAGTTGGCCAGCATGTAGCTTCTGAAACTATACGGGCAATTGTGGAGAATCAATCCCGCGGCTTGTTCAGAGGCCTTTGAAACGTTCTCTAGAGCGCCGTACGCACCGATAAAATTACCGGAAAATAAAACCTTTTGTTCCTGAGGAATCTCCTGAAGAATCCGATCGACAAGTTTTCCGGTCTTTCGAATATAAGATTCAATCGGGAAGCCCTTATCGTCCTCAGACTCACGGATATCAAACAAATAAACTTCTAATCCTAATTCACAAAGCCAAGCAGTTTCAGGAATGTGGGCGGTTAAATTTTTAGAGCCGTCGTGGAAGTAAATCACCGAATCTTTTGCTTCGATATTAGGTTTTGTCAGGCGGAGCACGGTTCCTTCATCTGAGGGGGTAGGAAGCTTTTGTCCGTTAAGGCCAGCATGTTCCGGTGACCAATAGACTTGATCTTCCGGGCTAAAGAACAAATCCTCAACGAGAACCGACAGGTAATTAGCGAATGATTTCTTCATGTTTAAAAAATGTCGAGTATGGGATTTTCTTATCGTTATCTAAGTCGATTGTGTAGATATCTTCCTTCAGCCAAGGTGCAAATTCAATTGTCTTTTTTGCTAATCGTTCTCTCGTGATCCGAACCAACGACTCAACAATGAGGCGAAAGAGATCGAAAGGAAAAGATTTCTTCGAAACCAGATAGAGCTCTCTTGAAAGCAGGGGCTTGGGCATCGGAGCTAACTTAACGTTCGGGATCGTCTCCCAATGCTGGATGATCCCGGCGGGTCTGGTTATTGCCCAGCCCATGCCTTCGTTAATTAGTTCCAAGAGCACAGCCGTGCTGTCAACATTGATCCTCTGATGGATCGGGATGTTGTGCGTCAGAAGAAAGTTATCAAATAACTTGCCTCCGCCGCTTCCTGTGGTCAGCCCTATGTAGGGGAGACCGCAAAATCTCAGATGCGGCCAGTCGATATTGCTTTCCGGGAACTGAACGGATGCCGGATAGGCAAGAAGCGACGGTTCTCCGTAAAAGAATTGTCGTCTGACGTCTTCTAACCCCAGGGAAGGATCGGAGGTGATAAAAACATCTAGCTCGTCCCGCTTAAAACAATGCAGCAAATGGTCACTGGTGCCTGATAAAGCCGTGCATTGGGTTACGTCTGAAGAAACGTCTTTAATAACGTGACAGGCGATGTACCGCGTAAAAGTATCAACAAAGCCTATCCTCAGCTTTCTCTTAATATTGCTGTCGGTTTGAAGTTTGTCTAATACAACCGGCAATCCTTCGATGTACGGCATCAGAGCCTCAAGAAGCATCTTTCCTTCCGGTGTCAGTTTGACCGGACGGCTGCTGCGGTCAACAGCGGTAATGCCGGTTGTCGCCTCAAAAGCACTGAGTTTGCGGGAGACCATAGACTGAGAAAGTCCCATAAGGCGGGAAGTCTCGGTAAACGATTGGGTTTTGCTGATGTAAAGGAGAAGATCAATCGTTTCCGTCACAAGAAAGGAACGAGGCGAGAGCGAGGACATGGTGATTTAGTTTGCAACATAATTATTCCTATTATGCATAATTTTTGAGGTTCTTTTGCATCAGGCGAAGAATAACGATCAATAAATCGCCGTAAAACGAATAAATAGCGTTTTCGGCAAAGAAGTAACTCAATCCCGCAATAAAAGGAGAATTGCAAAAATGGCAGAACAAGCAAAGGATTTCAGCCGCGGCAAAATTTCTAAGCCTCTGGCTCAGGAAATCATTAAGTACATAAACGATCCGATCGCAAGATCAGACTTTGAACATTCTTATGACACGATGCTCGACATCAACCGCGCTCATGTCTTAATGCTCTGCAAACAACACATCATCTCAGAAGAGGTCGGTAAACAGATTCTGAAAGCCACCGATGAAATTCAACAGAACCGCATCCTCCCGGACTTCAGCGAAAACATTGAAGACCTTTATACCAACTTGGAAGGTCGCTTAATCAAAATGGTCGGCATGGAAGTGGGCGGCCAGCAGCACACGGCCCGCAGCCGCAACGACTTAGGTGCTACTGTCGTCCGCATGGATACCAGAAAGTATTACCTGCAGCTTGCCGGAATGTTCAATAAGATGCGCAAGACGATTCTTGCTCTGGCTCGCGACAACTATGATGCCGTCTTCTCCGGCTACACTCATATGCAGCCGTCTGAACCGGTCTCTTTTGCACATTACCTTTCTGCCGTCTTAGCCGGTTTGGCAAGAGACTACAAACGCTATGCCAACGTCTGGGACTCTTTAAATCTCTGTCCGTTAGGCGGCTGCTCGATGGGATCGACGTCTTACAACATCGACAGAAACTACACGGCTAAGCTCCTTGGCTTTAATGGTCCGATTCAGAACTCTATCGATTGCGTCGCATCCCGCGATTACGTCTTAGAAACCGTTGTCACACTGGCGATGGCCAGCGACACGATGAGCCGCTTAGCTTTTGACTTGTATATTTGGTCCACACCGGAATTCGGATACATTGAAGTCGACGACTCCTGCGCTGTTTGCTCATCCATCATGCCGCAGAAGAAGAATCCATTCACGCTGGAACACATGAAAGGTTTGGCAGGCCACATGGAAGGTTTCGTGGTTGGAATCTATTCCTGCATGAAGAATATTATCTATTCTCACAGCAAGGATACCAGCGTTGAAGCTACTCGCTACCTCTATGAAGCTATGCATGACATGGAGATTGACTTCACATTGGCCAACATCACGATCGGCACACTGAAAGTGAAGAAAGATCGTATGCGTGACAACGCGCTGAGAAACTTCTGTACGGTCACCGAACTCGCGAATTATTTGGTTCGTTACGACGATATCTCCTTCCGTCAGGCACACCATATCGTGGCTGATGTCGTCGGCAAGCTCTGCAAAGAAGGCTTAGACAGCTCTCATATTGACCGCGCTCGCGTCAATGAAGCCATGAAAGAGCAGTTAGGCGCTGAAACCAAGCTCACGGACGAACTAATTAAAGAAGCCTTGGATCCATCTCGTATCGCTGAAGCTAAGAAGTGCATCGGCGGAACCTCCGCTGAAGAAGTCAAACGTCAGCTGGATTTACTTGAAGAACAGATCGACGCCGACGAAAAAGTTCTGGCCGATCGTTTGATGTATCTTGCCCAAGCCAAAGAAGAACTCAACGTCGCTGTTAAAAAGTTAGAAAACAGCTAATTATTGAAATTTAAGGCAGGAGGCGGGATTAAACCGCCTCCTGAAATCTTAATGCTCACTTCAACCCGAGAAATCAAAGAGTTCCGCGATTATCCTCAGCTCATAACGGCTTATGCGGAAATCAAAAAAGCATCCGCCGCCGCTAATGCTTCTTTAGGCATCTTAGATCCTTCGGATGCGGAAGCGATTATCAAAGCGTGCGAAGAGATCATTGAAAATCCATACCGATCTGAATTAACAACGGGGACCCTACATATCAACGGCTTGGCTTACAACCAGGCCTTTAATCGTCTTCTGGCCGCTAAATCCGGCGTTTTGGAAGAAAAAATCAACGCAGGACAAGGATACGAAGACGTCTTCAACACGGCTCAGAACCTTGTCGTGTACCGTGCGATCAACTTAACGCGCTCCGGTGTCGATAATCTTTTGCAGACACTGCGCAATAAGGCGGTGGAGTTCCGGAATGAAATGCACATTGCCCGAAGCCATCTTCAGGAATCGCTGCCGGTTTCCTGGGGCGCGGTGTTCGGAGCCATGTATATCCGTTTAAAGAGAAGTGCGGATGAGCTTCAAAGGGTTCAGGATCTTTTCTTGGGCGTCAATTTAGGCCTCACGCCGATCGATTCCTTTACGCATTCAGCGCCCGGCTTCAACGCTCTAGCCGTTAATAATCTTAGAAAAGTGACTGGTTTGCCTCTGTATTCCGTTCCTCAAGACGACGATCCTGTTCTCGGATCTTCTTATGTAGAAGCTCTGGAAGGGGATGACAGGTTTATCCGGCTTTCTTCCGTGTTAAGGTTGATTGCCTTGAATTTGGCTCGCTTGGGCAATGATTTCTATATTTACTCATCGGGTCCTCGCTGCGGCATCTCCGAGCTGTCGCTTCCGGCTATCGCTCCGGGATCAACCATCATGCCTGGCAAAATCAATCCGAGCATGCCGGAACTCATGCTTCAGGTTATGCATCAGACAGTGGGCATTGATCAGCTGGCTGCATATTCTTTTGTCGAAGCAGACATCGACATCGGCAGTTCGAACGGCTGGGTGTTTTTCCAATTGCTGGAGATACTAGAAATCATCGGAAGAGGCTGCAATAAGTTCGTTGAGAAGTGCGTGAGCGGTATCCGCGTAAAACATGATGAATCTTCCGCTCATCTTGAAAGCGCTGCTTCTCTGATTTCTTTAGTCGCAGCAGTATTCGGAAGAGAAATCGCTGAGAAAGTTTTAGCGGTTGCTTCTTCACAAAATCTGCCTGTCCCACAGGCACTGCTTCAGATCGAGGAAGTAACCCCAGAGGATGCCGAAGCGCTCTTTAATTTCGATCGATTCTCTAATCCTCAGGAACTGACTCGGTTTATTTCGACTTTTAAAAACAAGCGAGGGAGGGCATAAAGATGAGACTGGAACATGATTCTTTGGGTTCTCTTGAAGTTCCCAACTTCGCCTACTACGGAATTCAGACAGAGAGAAATCGGCAGGCTTTTGATATCTCTGATTTAACGCTCGAAGATTTTCCGTCGTTTATCGAAGCTGTTGCGAAGATCAAAGCAGCCTGCGCCAGAACCAATCTGGAAATCGGAGCCTTAGATAAAGAAAAGGCGCAGGCGATTGAGCAAGCGGCTTGGGAAGTCATTCGAAGAGACTTTGACTATTCGCTTCCGGTTTGTATTTATCGAGGTTCGGGAACACCTTTAAACGCCGGTGTTAATGAAGTTGTCGCACATCGCGCCAATGAAATCTTGACCAGTAATAAAGAAGAGGGCGGCATTCATCCGAGTACTCACGTCAATATGGCTCAGTCGAGCAACGATGTCATTCCGACTGCAAAAGCGATTGTTGTCCATGATCAGCTAGAAATCATTATTGAACCTTTAAAAGTCTTGATTAAGAAGTTGAGAGAAAAGGGCGAAGAGTTTTCTTCTGTTATTAAGATGGGTCGTACCGGATTGCAGGATGCCGTTCCCATTACCTTAGGACAACAGCTCAATGCCTTTGCCAGCGGAATGGAACGTTCTTTATCGAGGCTTGAGTACGAGAAGAGCCATTGGAATCACAGCTGTTTAGGGGGCACTGCAGTCGGTACAGGCATGGGCTGCCTTCCGGGATTCAGAGGCAAAGTCAACAAACATCTTTCCGATGTTCTTGGCTATGAGGTCAAAGCCTATGACGATCTTGTTGACGGCATGATGGCAATCGACGATCTAATTGCCTGTCACGGACAAGTCGTTGCCTTGAGTGCTCAAGTGTGGAAACTCGCCCGAGATCTTCGCGTCATGGCAAGCGGACCTAATTCCGGCTTGAGAGAGGTCTACTTCGAAGTTAAAAATCCTGAGAATGCCCTTAATCCTCAGCGTTTCGCTTCCTGCAGCCTTGAGTCCGTCATTACGGCCTGCAATCAAGTCAGTGCCAATAACAGCTCGATTCTATTCGGATTAAAGAACGGCTGGCTGGATCTCGGTGCGTGTTCAAGTATTCCTTTGAGAGCCATGATCAATAGTGCGACCATGTTGAAGGAGGCCATGAGGATATTGACTGAAGAAGTTCTGCCGTCCATGCGTGTGAACAGTCAGCTTTGCCAAGATATGGCTGAAAGCTCAGTTTCCAATACAACGATGATCAGCACGATCTTTGGTTACGAGGTAGGAAGCCAGGTCGCTCACTTGGCATTAGAAGAGAATATCTCTCCGAGGGAAGCCGCTAAGAAACTGAAAATCCTTCCGGATGAAGTCATCGATGAACTCTTTGATGTTTCGAACTTAACGCATCCGGAGAATATGGAAGCGCTTTTCGAAAAGTACAAGGACTTTAGAAAACTCTAAAAGTCTTTAGTTTTGAGGAAACGGGTGGGCGTAAAACCCACCCGTTTTGTATGATGGAAAATTGAGAGGTTTGTTTTGAACTTTGATAAGCCTTCAAATTGCATCTTCAGGGAAGAGTTTGTTGTTTCCTGAGAGAATCGTCCTCACATTCTTAATGGTTTTTCTCACTGAAATACCTTGATTTTTGGATCTTCAATATCAATACTAATTTCTAGAATTAAAAAGGGAGAAGTTAACCCCTATTTGATTCATTTGGTTGATCCTAAAAAGAAATAATTCTTGTTGTTAAGGCTAAACAGATGGTGAATCCTGTACTGGACGATAAAGATCGGGTGCTTGGGAAAATTGAGAAAGGTAAAGAGCAGCTTGGAGGAATCGAAGACCGAATTTTTGCTCGAGGTCAGGAAGCTGGAAAGACGGCGATTGTCAAAGAACTCCTTGCTATTGGTGATCTTTCCTTAGAAAAAATTTCTAGGATTAGCGGATTCTCAACGGAAGAACTTCATAGGATTCAAGCGTTATCTAAGCCTCGTTAAGGAAGCAAGATATCTCCATTTTCTGAAGAGATTGCAATATTCCATTAGCTCTCTAATTCATCCTGACTCTAATGATTTTCAGAAGACTTAATTAATAGTTTTCTGAAAACTCTGTCAGAGGTTCTTTACCTCTTTAGAACTAAGATTTGCTGAAGCAAGCGCGGGTTTTTCTAATCCTTTAATGCTTAAGCTTCTTAAAGCCTCAGACACTTGACGCTTTAAAAACGAAGAATCAGAGGGGCTGAGTGGAGGCAAAAGGTCGCCGTAGTAGGAAAGAGCCCGAAGCGAAAGCATAGGCGAAAAATCAGTGCCGAAGAAGACAGAGGCTGCACCCAACGCTTCTATTAGGGACTCATCGTTTTTAATCAGCCGAATGATATCGACATAATCTTTGGTCGAAGGCCTTTGGATAATCACTTTCAACTTGGTTGCAAAAATATCCAATGGAGATGCAACAAGAAGGACCTCATCTTCAGTCAGTCGAGGTTCTCCTATACGGCCGAAATCGATAGTTCCAAAAAAGGAAATTTTTACGGAGCCTTTGTCGGCCTTCGGATGAGAGATTTCAAATGTCTGTGTATTTTCTAAGTCTTGAAGCTGAGTGACGAGATTTGCCTCTTCCAATAAAGGGAAAGCGTCTCGCAATTGCTTTTGGTCTAATGGGTCATGTAAGAAAAAATCAAAGTCCACGGATTGTCTGTGACCAAGCTGCAGCGCAAGAGCTGTTCCTCCATAAAGAACAAACCCAAGTTTTTTTAGATTTTGAAGCCGGGGATAAATCCAGCGTTGAACTTCTGGGAGGATTTCTAAATGAGGGCTGAAACGGATCATAGTTCGTCCCAATCTGGAATCTTTCTTACTGGCATAGGCGGAGTGACGAAGTTGTATTCGGGAAATAACAGGTTATTCCAGGAACCCCAAGTTCTTTTGTCGCTAAACCATCCGGCCTTAGCTTTCAGTAAAACTTGACGAAGGATTTTGTGGTCAAAATCGCAGAAAAGTTTTGCAGAGTCTTTGAGATCCCCCAGATTCATGACTTGCGAGATGACAAAAAAAGGATCCATCATGGCCTCTTCTTTTGTCATCCACCAAATATATCTTTTTGCAGCCTTTACCAAAAATTCGGTCTGCTCTTGTGAAAAAACAATTGAGTCATTCATCCTTAGAGCTTCCATCAGACTTATACATTTGCATTATGTGTAATTCTAAGGCTCGTCATGCTTATTGTCCTTCCGAAGAAGACACAGGGAATCGTAGATTCAATTTTCATTAAAACCAAAAGGTTGGTTAGCGCATCCGTTCCTACTGTCTAGCCAGTACTTTCCACTTCACCTTAACTCTTCTTAACCGTCGGACCGCTTCCTACGTCTCATTTTCCGAGGTGTCAACTCAACAGAAAGTTGCAATTCGTGCAAATTAATTGTCCCAACTTGCACCTTGCTCAATACTGTCCTTGTTTTTAAAGAAAAAGCCTCAAACAACAAACCTAAGGAGGAGCAATGAGGTTAGAAAAAGACTCTCTCGGAGAATTAGAAGTTCCGGATGAAGCCTACTACGGTGTTCAGACAGTTCGTTGCTCGGGCAACTACAAGATCGGAAACCATACTTACAACGAATTTCCTGAAGTGATCCGCGCAATGGCAGAGATTAAAAAGGCCTGCGCCATCACCAACAGCGAAATCGGTGCTTTGAATCATGTCAAAGCAGAAGCTATATGCAAAGCGGCCGACGAACTGATTGCAGGTAAATTTGCCGGACACTTCCCGGTCAACGTTTGGCGCTCTCAAGGTACCGGTGTGAACATGAACGTCAATGAAGTCATTGCTAACCGCGCTAACGAAATCTTGACGGGTAAAAGAGCTTACGACCAGGTGCATCCCAATACGCACGTCAATATGTGCCAGTCTTCGAACGATGTGTTTCCGACAGCCGAGGCGATTGTTCTCTATCGTTTAATCGATCCGCTCGTTGCTTCTGCTAAAGAGATTGAAAAGACCTTGGAAGTGAAGGCCCGTGACTTCAAATCCGTTGTCCGCTTAGGAAGAACCGGCCTCCAGGATGCTCTGCCCATGACATGGGGTCAGGTGTTTGCCGGTTGGCTGAGATCAGTTCAGAGAGCTCGCGAACAGCTCGAAAGTCTGAAAGAAGTTTTTAGCTACGGAGTTTTAGGCGGTACGGCAGTCGGTACAGGCATGGGCGTGATGCCCGGATATCCTGAAAGAATCTTCGAGAACCTCTCCAAAGTGCTCGGCTTCACGATGAAACAAAAGGTCTACGCAGACGAAGTGATCCCTAATAGCGGCATTTTCGACGGCATGCGCAATACCGACCATCATTCCGTATTGATGGAAGTGGTCAAAGAGCTTGTCGCCTCTGTGACAAGAATTGCCAATGACCTTTTGCTTTATGCTTCCGGCCCTCGCTCGGGCATTAACGAAGTCAAACTTCCGATGAGTGCCGAAGGAACTCAAGGGTATGAGTACGAGAACACCGCTTACCTTTGCGAAATGATGACGGATGTCTTAGGCGAAATGGTCATCGCCGAGGACATGACTTTCTACTCTGCTAATGAAGGCCAGCTTGATCACGGCTCCATCAACTCCGGAGGCTTCATCACATTAGTTAAAGCGATAAAACTCGCTTCTCATGCCTTGAGCCTATTCAATAATGAATGCTTAAAAGGTGTCGAAGTCAATGAAGAACTGCTTCGCAGCTATGCAGAAAAGTCCACCTCATTGTCAACGATGGTCGGAAGTCTTTTCGGATATCCCACAGGTGTGAAGATTGCCAAGCAAGCTATTGCGGAAGATCTGTCCTGCAAAGAAGTCGCTATTAAAGAACACGTGCTTCCCGAAGATGTCTGCGAAGAAATCTTCGACGTTCTGGCATTAACAGACAGAAATAAAACCATTGAGTTATTCAAGAAATACAAGAACATCAGAAAGGTGGACTAAGAATGCAAACTTCAAACCCTAGCGAGAAAGACAACATGACGAATAACTCTGCATTTTTTACAAGTACTGACCTTAAATACCAGGTTAGCAGTTTCCCCGGCGACAAACTTCGTGACTATCCGGAATACCTCCGTGCTTTACTTCAGGTCCGCTTGGCTTCAGCGAAAGCCAATGGAGCCCTGGGCAACCTCACACCGGAAAAAGCTTCCAAGATCGAACAAGGCTGCCAAATCCTTTTAGCCGATCCTAATGCACTGACCGCCTTAGACCAAACCATGATTCGCTTTGTCGGCAAACCCGCTCAGCGAGCAGTAGATTCTGTAATCCGTGAACTCACCGGCGGCGCAGTATCAGGCAAAGAGATTGCACTGAATCAATTTACAGCCGATGTCACCACAACTGCAGAAGGCATTGCCGTAAGAAAGGTTCTTCTTAAACTTTCTGACCATGTACGTGATCTGTCTGAAGCCATCGGACAAAAAGCCAAAGAATTTGCCGGCATTGTCAAATGCGGAAGATTAGGCTTGAAAGATTCTCTTCCGATGAGACTTGAGGACGAGTTCGCTGCCTATCAATCTTTGCTTCAGCATTCTGCTGATGAATTAGCAGAAGAAGCCAAAGGCTGGAACGTTTGTTTGTTAGGTTACGGCGATGTTGGAAACGGCTTGGGCGTTCTGCCCGGATTTGCAGCTAGAGCCAAAGCCGATCTGGAAGAGCAGGTTGGTTATCCGCTGGCAAGCGTCGAACCTTTAACTTCTCTTTTGAACAATAAATACCGCTTTATTGTGGCCCATGCCAAAGTTCAGGCAGCAGCCGACATTATCTGGAAGATTGCTCGCGACTTAACGATCCTATCTTCCGGTCCGAGAGCCGGCATTCGTGAAATGGTCCTTCCTGCGGTAGCCCCGGGTTCTTCCATCATGCCGGGCAAGATCAATCCGACGGTCGCAGAACTGATCATGCATCTGTGCGACAAAGTCTTCTCCAATGCAGCCGGTTTAAATATTGGAGTTCACTCAGGATGGCTTGGCTCCGACTCCCATTCTTCTCTGCCGCTTAAATGTATGTTGGATTCCTGCACACTGCTTTCCGACGGATGCGAAGTCTTCAAGAGAAAAGTTATCTCGGGTCTTACTGCAAACAAGGAAAGAAGTGCTGAACACGCCAGAATGTCCTTGGCGCTTCAAATGCCGCTGGCGCAGATCGTTGGAGAAGATAAGGCAAGAGAAGTTGCACGTTACGCTTATGACAATGATTTAACGCTTGAAGATGCATACACCAAGCTTGCAGGAAATCCTGCTCCGGATAGTTTGGAAGCCATGCTCTTTAACGTAGAAGTCATATCCGGTAAAGAAGGTGCTTCCGAGTTCATGAAGCGGTTGAGCCGGAAGCCGGCTGTCTAAAATGAAGTATTAGCTTCGCGCAGAACAAAAGTAACTCAAGGAGATAAAAATGTACCAGTTTCAATGTGACTACACTGGAGGATGTTACCCCGAGATTCTAGAGAAGTTGGTACAGACGAATCCTTTGGAGCTTCCGGGATACTGTGAAGATTCGCTCTGCGCGGAAGCAGAAAGCCTAATTCTCAAGAAAGCCGGACTAAACAAGGAAGAGGCTGACGTCTTTTGGGCTGCCTCTGGTACTATGGCTAACCTCTCTTTGCTGACTACGGTTATGGCTGCAAATGAAGCTGTATTAGCCGCAGATACGGCTCATATACACACTGCAGAGGCGGGTGCCATTGAGTTTTCCGGCCACAAAATCCTCACTGTAAGAAGTAAGGACGGAAAGATTCTTCCGGAAAGTATCGAACGGGTTTGCTCAAACTTCGAAGAATCAGATCAGGTGAGCAGGGCACACGTTTGCCGTCCAAGAGCTGTTTACATTTCTTTCCCGACAGAATTAGGCACGATTTATTCCTTAGAAGAACTCAAGGCGCTTTCCGGTGTCTGCAAAAGGCACCGGCTATTTCTCTACATTGACGGTGCTCGTCTAGCTTATGGTCTGGCGGCTTCTTCAGATGTGGAATTAAAAGAACTGGCGGAATGCGCAGATGCTTTCTATATTGGAGGCACGAAGTGCGGAGCGCTTTTCGGCGAAGCTGTTGTCATAAAAGATCGCGATGTACGTGATCGTTTTCTCGGTGTTTTGCGGATGTGCGGGGGATTGATCGCCAAAGGAAGAACTTTAGGATGCTCCTTCAAAGCGTTCTTTGAAGATGACTTGTATCAGCGCCTCGGAAGATCTGCCAACGAAAAGGCAGCCAAGATCCGCACAGCCTTTGAGGAGGTCGGCGTGAGCTTCTATTCTGAATCTCAGACAAATCAGCTTTTTCCGATCGTTGATGAAAAGCTTTTCAATCGTTTATCGGAAAAGATAAAATTTAAAGTAATCAGGCGAACGCAAGAGGGACAGGGCATCCTGAGGCTTTGTACTTCTTGGTCCACACCGGATGAAGCAGTGCAAGCTTTGGTCAACCTCATAAAAAGCTAAACAACAATGAATGTTCCGGAGACCGTATTTTCCCATGAGTGGCTTCTCTTTCTATCGGTTTGTGAGAGTAAGTCGTTAAAGGAAACAGCAGAGAGGTTCAACATCAGTACCTCGTCCGCTTCTCGCTCTTTAAAGAGGCTGGAAGATTCTGTAGGAGTGACATTGTTTGATCGGTGCTCTAAGCCGATGGTTCTCACCGAAAGCGGTAAACGGCTCTACCGTCAGGTGCTTCCTGCGATGAAGATCACTCAAGAGGCCATGGAGCAGGTTAGGGAAGAGAATTATTTGTTTTCTGACCTAAGAATCGGCTTTTTAGAGAGCATGTCTTTGCATCTGGCTCCGCAGTTCTTATCTACGTTTAAGAAGAAGGTCGGGCGTATTACTTGTCTGACAGGCAGCTCCGACCGCCTCTTAGAATGCCTGCGCACGCATGATCTCGACATTATTATCTCTTCCGATCCGGCTCTGCGTTATACCGATTGGCGCCGGCTGATGATTATTCGGGAGCCATCGGTTGCCGTATTTCCGAAAGCGTTCAAGTTTGAAGATAACCATGCTAAGAATTGGCAGTCATTGTCTCTCTGTAATCTTCCTTTCATTAACTCGTATGAAAAGAGCGGACGAGGTAAGCTCGTCAACAATTTCCTTTTAACTTACGGGATACAATTAAACGGGAAGATCAACGTCGACAACCTAGCCATTAAACTAGCGATGGTTGTCGACAATAACGGATGGACGATTACGAGCCCGCTGAGTTTGATGACGCATTCGGCTTTTCTAGACAAAGTGACACTGAGCGCACTTCCGGGTTTAGGGATGGAAAGAAAGATTTATCTGCTTTCCCGTTCGGATTTTTCTCAAGAGTTGTTTGAAAGTATCGCCAGAGAGATCTGCCGAATCTACAAAGAAAGCGTCATGCCAACGCTAAAGAAGATGACGCCGGAATTAAAAGACTCTTATTTCGTTCCGGACTTCGATGAGGAAATAAATTAAGTGCTCATCACGGCAAAGATATCCCGTCGATCAACAAGAACACGAAATTTAAGAATCTCTTTCGTTAAAGATTTGTTACATGAAAGCAAAGCCCTTGTCTACCAAGGGAAGCACCTATATGCATATTTTCCCGATTACTTTATAACCTTAAGTGGCTATTAATACTATTAAAAGCAAGCCTAGCCAGCTTGCGACCCTAGGAGAATTTCTTATGACCAATTTTTCCCGCCGTTCATTCTTGAAAACTTCAGGAGCAGGCGTCGCTGCGACATTGGGCGGTTTTGCTACAACAAGCATGGCCCAGACACCGGCTCAGAAGTTTGATAAAGAAGCGGACGTTATCGTTGTGGGCTTAGGCGGTGCAGGTGCTGCAACTGCTATCACGGCTGCTGACAATGGCGCCAGCGTTATCGTTATCGAACGTCAGCCTGCTGCAACGCTCCGTTCTAATACTCGTATGTCCGGCGGCATCTTCCACTGCCCGGACAAAACTGGAAACAAGGCTGCCCTGAAAGAATACGCCCGCGCAATGTTCTCCGGCGAAAACATCCCCGGCAAACTCGAAGGCGAACAGCCTGAAGTCTCCGAAGGTCTCGCACAGGCTTGGGCAGACTACACACCTGGTCTTTTGGATTGGATGAAGTCTCTGGATCCGAAGTTCCAGGCTTTTGCTACTCCCGGCTTCAAGGGTGCAGCATTCCCCAACTTCCCGGGAGCTAAAGACTGCGGCTACCAGGTTTATCGTTCTTCCTATCCTGACCGTATTCCTCCCGGATTCAACAGCCCCTGCTACAACGGCCCGAAAGAAAAAGCAATTTCCGGCGAAGCATTCTGGCTGTGCCTTGACAACGGCGTTAAGTCCCGTGCAGACAAGATCAAAGTTGATTACGAAACACGCGGTAAAGAACTTGTCACCAATGACAAGGGCGAAGTTATCGGCGTGATTGCAGATCAAAACGGTAAAAAAGTTGCTTACAAGGCACGCAAAGCAGTTGTTCTTTGCTCCGGCGGTTACGAATACAGCAAGCCGATGCGTCAGGCCTTCTTGGAAGGTCCGGGCGTTGAAGGCTGGGCTTTCTACGGCACGATCTATAACGAAGGCGACGGTATCGCCATGGGCCAGAAAGTTGGCGCTGGCATCATGAAAGCCGGTAAAGCCGCTTCCCGTATCATCATGCCTGCTCCTGTCCGCCACAACGGAATGAAACTGGGCATGATCACTCCTGCCGTCGGTTCCGGCCACGCTATCGTAGTGAACAACTACGGTAAACGTTACGCTGCCGAGCACAAGGTCACCAAAGACCCGAGCCGTTACTTCTTCTACAAAGAAGCAGTTAAGTTCAACATCGACACACTCGACTATCCGAACTCTCCGTCTTGGTTCATCTTCGACGAAACTCTGCGTAAACAGAAACCGCTCGTCGGCCTCGGCATCTCCACTCCAGGTTACGGCTTCGTTGACTACGGTGCCGCTGACAACAGCGATGCAGTGAAGAAGGGTTGGATTCTCAAGGCTGACACGATTGAAGAACTTGGCCAGAAGATCAAAGCTCTTCAGGAAAACGGCGGCAAGATGGATCCCGCAGCTCTCGCTGAAACCGTCAAGGCTTACAACGCAGCTTGCGCAGCCGGCGAAGATAAAGAATTCGGCCGCTTAAAGAGCACGTTGCAGCCTGTTTCTGATGGCCCGTTCTATGCTTGCCCGTTGGTTGCCGGCGGTCCTAACACCAAGGGCGGTCTCGCTGCTAACGCTAAGCGCGAAGTTCTTGACTGGAACCTCCAGCCGATCCCCGGACTCTATGCAGTCGGTGAAATTGCTTCTGCCCTTAAGTTCGTTTACCAGGGCGGCGGCAACTTAACAGAATGCTTGGTATTCGGTCAGGTTTGCGGTAAAGAAGTTGCAAAACTTCCTAATCGTGCATAATTTGTACTAATGAATTAGCGGCCAAACCAAACTCCTAGGTTTGGTCGCTTTTTCCATTTGTGCTCTCTAATTTAAATTTCCAAGGATGACAAAATGAAAACATTATTAGCCGCGATCCTGGGTACTTTAGTAATGAGCATGGCGGCTGCTCAGACCACGCCCCAGTATTTAGCAGATCGTCACGTTGCAAGAGGCGTTCAGTGCGCAGCTTGTCACGGCCAGGATGCTCCCAAGGCAGCTCTTCCGGAAGACAAGGACAGACATGAACCTTGCGTTGCATGTCATGGTTTCTATGACAAAGTAGCTCAGAGAACTGTTCCTAAAAACCCTGAAGAGATGAACCCGCATTCTCAGCATGACGGTAATCTGCCTTGCACGACTTGCCACAAAGGCCATCAGGCTGGCAAGAATTACTGTGCCGGCTGCCATTATTACAACTTCAAGGTACCCTAATAATTTAGGGAATTTTTGAGGGCTTAGGTTTTTGGCTTAAGCCCTTATTTTTATTTTTGTTGAAGGATTTTTTTGAACTCTTTAGAAAGTTCGGCCTCATAGAAACTTTTACTGAGAGTTTCGACCGTATCAACCAATTCCGGATTGACGCTTTTCCCGAAGATCAGAATCACTTCTCGCTGCATAATGGGATCAGGCATCTTGCAGAAATGCACTTGGGCTGCTAAGTCAGGATGCTGAACCAATGTAGCAGGGCGGACCAAGCTCCAGCCGATGCCTTTGCTGATGAGTTTCAGCATGACGCCGCCGTCATCGACTTCAATACGATTAGGCAGATGAATGAACAGTGAGTTCAGAAAGTTCTCTGTCATCTCGCTGCCGCCTGAGAATCGGTTGTACCTCAGGAAAGGCAGGCCGCAAAACTTAAGTTCTTCCCAAGTAAAGGACTCCTTTTCAAAACGAGGTTCTTTAGGAAGCGCCAATACTGACGGTTCAGAAAACAGGTACTTTTGAGCAAAGAAAGACTCGTCGATTTTCTTAGTGCAGGCGATAGCGATGTCAACGGTCTGGGTCTTAACTAACTCGATTAATCTTTCTGAAGTCCCAGTTAAAAGAGAAATCTCATTGGACAAAGGGGAAAGTTTTTCGATGAGATGTACGCCGAGGTTCCGAGAGAGACTTTCAATGATGCCGATTCGGATAACAGGCTTCAGAAAGTTCTTTTGTCTTAGTTTCTGAACTCGAACATTAAGCGAAGAGAAATGATATTTCAGCTCGTTATAGAGATTCAAACCTTCGGAAGTGAGCTTTAAGGGCCTTTTGGAATGATCAAACAGAGGAAGGTTTAGGCTTTTTTCTAGTTCGGAGAGATGATAAGAAATGGTCGACGGATGCATATCCAAGACGGAAGATGCTTCCGACAAATTACCGCATTCGGCCATTACTAAGAAGACTTGTGTGCCGGTACTGAAGAAACCGGAATTTTCCGACCACTGTTTTTTATCCATTATCTAAGCTCAGCTGATCATTCGTGTTCGTTGATAATTATATGAAGGATCATCTGTACTTCGAATTTCCGAAAGCTTTCCTCCAAAGGACGGAACGGTAATAGGATCCTGGCCCTCTTCGTCAGACCAAAAATCTCAAACGGCTTGTTTGTCTGAAAGCCTTCTTTCGGCCGTAAAAAAGGCGCTCCAATTGGAACGCCGCCTGGTTGGAAAAGTGGGAGGTTAAAGTTTATGCGATAGCTTCGGAGACCTTGCGCTCTAATTCTTCTTTGGCGCCTTTAAGTTGGCCGATTCTGCTTTCTAGTATGCCGTTGTCTCGGTCTAGGTTTGCCTGCAGTCGATTGAGCTGACGGGAGACTTCTTCAGAATTCGAACCGCCGATCGTCTTCTTCGACTGAGCATTTCTCGTCGGATCAAGCGCTTCACGGATCAGTTCATAGGTAAGGCCGGTCTTCTTACCAAGAAGGAGCTCGCAGATCGGATTGATATCATCAACGGTGATTTCGTTGGCCAACTTGTTATGTTCCTGCATATAGCCGACAAGCATGGCAACAACGCCGTGCGCACTGCGGAAGGAAATTCCGTCATGACGGACGAGGTAATTGGCCAATTCAGTTACTGTACAGTAGTTTTGGACTGCAGCTTGAAGCATCCTTTCTTTCTTGAGTGTTAATGTCTTGATCGTGACATTTAACAATGCCAAGTCAGCTTCAAATTCCTGCAAAGCGGTCCATACAAATCGCATAGCTTCTGTTGAAGAGTCTCTGCAGTGAGTGAACGGAATATTCTTCAGTGAACTGAAAACTGACACGAAGAAAGCTTCCATGTGCGCGGCTTTGCCTTTGCAGCACTCAAGTGTCAGCGCATTCTTCTTCTGCGGCATGATGGAAGAACATCCTGCAACGGAATCATCGACTTCGACATAACCGTATTCAGGCGTCGACCACATGTACAAGTCATAAGCGAAGCGGGAAAGCGTGCAGGAAGCAACAGACATCGTGCCGATGATCTCCAGACAGTAATCTCTGCTTGCCGTGCAGTCAATGGAGTTTTGCATGGGTTCGTCAAAACCGAGCAGGGCACTTGTTCTGTTTCGGTTGATCATGAAAGTGGTAGAACCCATGGAGCCGCCGCCGAGCGGGCAAATATTCAGAGCTTTCCAAGCATTTTGGATTCTTTCGTAATCACGTTCTAAAGCATTTAAAACACCGGCGCAGTAGTGGCCGAACGTAATCGGCTCGGACGGCTGAAGGTGTGTGTAGCCGCTCATGACGGCGTCAATATTTGCTTTGCCTAAATCAACAAGATTCTGGCGAAGCTCATTGAACATGCCGCACAGACGCAGATAGAAAGCTCGGATGTCCATTCTTGCTTCTGTTGCAAAAAGGTCGTTTCTGGATCGGGCGGTATGCTGCTGGCCTCCGATCTCAGCGCCTGTCTGTTCCAGCAGATACTTCTCTAAATTGAAGTAAAGGTCTTCGACATTCGGATTGATTTCAAAGGTCGGATGACCTTCCATTGCAGAGATTTCCTGCGTGCACTCTAAGATCTTCTTTGCAACGTCGGGAGTGATTATGCCTTCTTCTGCAAGCATTAAGACGTGGGCTTTGTTGATGTCAAGGATGGTTTGATAACTTCTTTCAAGGTCTGTCTTGATCGCAGGGTTGATAAGATATTTCACAACTTCCGGTGCGGGTGCTTTTTTGATTTTTCCGCGATGGTTTTCGTCCATGGTGGCTCCTTGAGATGATTGGGATTTGATTTACTGATGATCCTATGGAAACCGTCGTTTGTCTTCTCAGGAAGAGAACTTTTCAAAATTAGTTTTGAAAAATTCAAAACAAAGACAATTAAAAAGTATTCATTCCGGCAATATGGGATCTTTTTAAATGATAGCTGCGCCTAGAATGGCATTAACTCTTTGAGGTTCTTTGATGTCACTTCCTGCATTGCCCTTCGGAATTTCTTCTTTTGGAAATTTACGTCTGTCCGGCAGAATTTATGTCGACAAGACGGATCTGATTTTTTCCATGGTGGAGAAGCATTCTCGAGTGTTGCTGACGAGACCAAGGCGCTTTGGCAAATCTCTTCTTATATCTGTGCTCCAATCACTCTTCCGCAGCGGTGTCGAAGATTTTCAAGACTTGAAGATCGAAAAGCTTTGGCAAGAGCAAAAGCAATATAGGGTTGTCCGATTGGATTTTTCTGAGACTTCCTCGAGCCGGCTCGAGCGTTTTGAGTTGAATTTCGCTTTGCATCTCATGAATTCATTCGGAGTGTTTGGCTTTCAATGCGATAGTTATTTGTTGCCAGAGTTGCTGGAAAAGCTGTCTGAATGGTTAGAAGGCCAGGAGCCTGGTTCTCTGGTACTTCTTGTAGATGAGTACGAGGCTCCTTTGACGGCGTGCTTGGAAGACTCAAGATTGTTCAATTTAGTCTTGGAAGACCTGTCTAAGTTCTTTTCCGTGATTGGGTCCCACGAATCTGCGTTCCGCTTTGTGTTCATTACCGGAATCATGAACTTCAAAAACACAGGTATGTTCTCTGACATTAAAGGCTTGGAAGATATTTCTTTGGAACTGGAGTACGGATCAATTGTTGGCTTTACCACACAAGAACTAAAAGAGTACTTTTCGGGCTATATAGAAAACGTCGCAGTGCAGCTTTGGACGGAACCGGGGGCTTTGCTGAAGCGATTGACCGGATACTACGATGGATATTGTTTCGAAAAGACCGCGACTGTTAGAGTCATGAATCCATGGTCTATACTTAGTTTCTTAAATTATCCGACCAGAGGATTCAGAGATCACTGGTTCCAAACCGGCGGCCAGCCATCTATCCTAAAAGAATTCTTTAGATCAGGATCATTGAAAGATCCAAAGAATTTCACAGCCGTTAAGTCCATCCCATTAGAGCAGTTTGGATGTCCTGCCATAAAAGACAACCTCTCAGATGTTGATCTTCTCACGCAGACTGGATACCTGTCCATCAAATCTGCAGATGGCAACATCGCCATTGTTGACTATTCCACCGAAGAAGTTCGGCGTGCGATGGCTGGTATGTACTTGCAACAGTTGTTAGGAAAGTCTATTGAACAGGCCGGTGTGATAAATTTCGCAGATGGGCTTGCGCGGGATAATCCCGAGACTCTTGTATACGTGTTCAATAGATTGCTGGGAACTGTGGATTACGAAGCGTACTCGATTGAGGATGCAAGGAGTGTCCTTGGTGTCATACAAGTCGCGATGAGTAGTGTCGGACTTTTACCGGTGGTCGAAGAGAATGCGAAGGAAGGCAGCGTTTTAGAAGTCAAAGCCGGAGAGAGGAGCATTGTTCTGGCTCTCGAATATTGCCATCCGGATCAAGAAGCTGAACGGCTGCTGCAAGATGCTGTCGGACAATTAGAAGAACTGACTTCCGGAATGCCGAACAGGAGAAACGAGCTCTTGAGAGTCTCTTTAGTCTTTTCAGAAATCGAAAAGCGAATTGTCCTCTTGTCGGTCGGGCCTCCTACATAGGATTTAGAAAATTTCAGTTGCGGCGTGACATCCTCGTTGAATTGAAAGATTCTTAGCTCACTATCAGTAGACACCAAATGCCTTTCGTTCCGTTTCTAAAGAAACGGAACGAAAGGCCAATAGTCCACACTACCTTCCAGATAAGTCTCTATATCTTTTTCTTTGGCTCTTGTTAATCCGGCTCTGACAACTGTTTGCTAAGCGTAAAGATTTCCTGAAGCTGTTTGTTGTCGAGTTCTGTGATCCAGTGCTCTCCTGTGGCCACCGTCATTTCAGCCAGAGCCCTTTTGCTTTCAAGCATGTCATTGATTTTTTCCTCAAAGGAATTGGCGGTAATGAACCGGTAAACCGTCACATTCTGTTTCTGGCCGATTCGGAAGGCTCTGTCCGTCGCCTGATTTTCAACCGCCGGGTTCCACCACAAGTCGTAATGAATGACGGCGCTGGCAGCTGTGAGATTCAGGCCCGTACCGGCTGCTTTCAGCGAAAGAATCATAATTTTTTCACTTCTGTCGTTCTGGAAGGAATCTACCAACTCCTGCCTTTCCTTGACGGGTAAACCGCCGTGAATGAAATGAGGTTTCTTTCCGTACTTTTCTTCCAGCCATTTCTGCAGGAGGGTACCCATCTGTCGGAACTGCGTGAAAATCAATACCTTTCGGTCAGCTTCGAAGAGCTCGTCCAATATCCCGAAAAGCTGCTGCATCTTTCCGGAAGATTCAGGCCCCTTGAACGGAGAGTTCTTCTCAAACTGAATCGGCGCATTGCAGATTTGTTTGAGTTGAAGGATCATTTGAATAACAATGGCGGCTCTTTCCAATTGGCCCAAACCGGCGTCCAATTTTGCTAAATTTTTGTCGACTGTAGCCTGATAGAGCGCTGCTTGTTCCGGCGTGAGAACGCAGTATTCCTCTTTAACAATCTTTTCTGGAAGATCTCTGATAATCGATTTGTCAGACTTTAACCGTCTGAGAATAAATGGCTCGGTGAGTTTTTTGAACTGATCAGCGACAACCTTATCTTTCGTGACCTCGATCGGATCGGCGTATTCCTTCTTGAATTTCTTCTCGGTTCCTAAAAGTCCGGGATTGGCCGTTTCCATGATGGACCAGTATTCGAGCAGCCGGTTTTCTACCGGCGTACCGCTCATCGCAATGCGATGTTCTGCTTTTAGAGCCTTTACGCACTTCCAAGTAGAAGTTTTGTGATTCTTTACCGCCTGAGCTTCGTCTAGGATCACTAATTTGAAATCTTTCTTCTTGAAAGCTTCCTCACGCCGAATGGTTCCGTAAGTCGTCAGGTAAGCGTCTGCGCCTTCCACGGACAAGTTTCGGTTCGGACCGTAGAAGGGCACGAGTTGAAGTTCCGGCGTAAATTTTGCTGCTTCTCTCATCCAGTTGGTGAGAAGTGTAGTAGGAACGATAATCAAGGCCGGCTTCGAATCAAATTCTTTCCTTGTCCGCATGCGTTCAAGAACCGAAAGAACCTGAAGCGTTTTACCGAGGCCCATGTCATCGGCAAGAATGGATCCGACGCCGATCTGAATGTTTCTCAGCATCCAGCGATATCCGCGTTCCTGATAGTTTCTGAGTTTTGCTTTGACGGATTTAGGTAAGGGCGCATCTACATCTTTGAAGAGATTTTTGATGGCTTCTTTGACCTTATCGCCCAACAATACCGGTGCCTTTTCTGCTTGGCCTGCAAGAACCGCGCGGAATAAGGCAAGTTTGTTCGGTTCCTGAAGCTTTCCTCCGAGCCGCTTGCGGATGTTTTCAAGCTCTTGAGGATCAAGATAGACATAATGGTCATGGAAACGAACTACTTTTCCTGCTTGGCTAAGGAGGCTGGATTCTTCTTCAGGCGTGATTCTTCGGTTGCCAACGGCAACAGTCCAATCAAAGTCGAGTAAGCCAAGAAGACTGAGGAAGCCTCCGCCTTTCCATTCCTCATCCATGTCGACTTCCAAGTGAACTTGCGGCTTAAGCAAATTCTGCAATGACTTCGGCAGGATAATGGAAACTCCGAGAAGCGTCAGCGCAGGGATCGACTCGAGAATGAGCGGCGTAAGCTCATTTGGGGTCAAGGAGGAATCTGTCGAAGGATTCTCTAAAATTCCATAGATTTCAGGGCAGTGCTCGGAAAGTTTTGCCGAAACTTTCATCGCGTCAAACTTATATTCCGCCAGTTTCGGGTTAGTGAGAAACTCGTTGAAGGAAAAGTAGCTGCGTTCCTTGTTTCGTCCTTTGGTATTTTCGAGGTTAAAGCCCAGCTTAATGGTCAGATGAGGTTCGAATTCTTCCTCTTGCTCAAGGAATTCATCATCAAGAATTTCAGCGTCGACGATCTCTTCTTCAGTAAGACTCTTATCTGAAACATTGGCCGGAAGAAGTTCTTCTCTTTCGGGTGAATCACTTCTTTTTCGGATGTCTTCTGAAATGGTCAGAACCGGCTGAAGTTCCAAGCGGGCAACAGTTAAAGAGCTGAGCCATTCAGAGAGTCTCAATCGAGCGGCCTCAGCTGAAACCTCATCCTCGGTATCGATAAAGCCGCCTTTTAGGAGAGCAGCCTGTTCATACACATTCGAGTCTGTTCCTGAGGCTGACTGGAAAGCCGCAGTGACGTAGCTCTGGATGAAACTTCCTAAGAAGACTTCACCTAAAGTTTGGTCGTCGATTTCGTCCGGACACTTGAGGATGTCAAAAACTTCTCGATCAATACCTTTGAGCAAATTGCCAAGTCGAACAACTAAGGTCTTGATCGTCTGATCGGACGTCGCCGGAATCCACCGTACAGCAAAGCATTTTGGAACCGGTTCATACATCTGCGGAACAATGGCACCGGCTAAAGTGATTTTGGATGCGAGCACCCAGCAGTAATACAGAGCTTCAACAGATTCCGGCGAGTCTTCCAGTCGTTTGCTGTTAATGTAGCCGGAGAACATTTCGTGATATCTGACTACAGATCCGTCCGATCTTTTTTCTCCGACTTTTCTGTTAACCAGTCCTTTCTTGTCTAAGTCGAATTCCTTCCAAAAAAGATCCGGACTCACTCGAGCTTGTCCCCAGGAGTTAATACAGATCATTTCATGTTCGCCTTCGAAAAGCGGTGGCGTACGTTCGGAAACGTCATTGATCTGCTTTTTGGCTAGCTTGGCGGCGTTTTTCAGCACTTTTGCGGTCAAAGTTCTTAAGTCACCTTGGACATAACCTGCAGGCTGCTCAGTCAAAATTTTGAACAGAGAGTCTGCATCGAAAGTGATTTTTTGGAAAACCAACGGTTTAAATTTTTCAAGCCAGTCTTTGCGCCCCTCAGCAGATAAAACCGTGAATGTATCCAGTTCAAGGTTTTCTACGGGAGGATATTTCTTCTTTAGCAAGTGCTGCCAAGTAGGAATTTCGGCTTTCTTAGCTCTTTTGATTGAGACACCTTCCTTCTCTAATTCTTTGATGAGGTCAATTCCACGCAAAGAGAAAAGAATGAAAGGATTGGCATCGATTTCGCGGCTCATGATGTAGATCACAGCAGCCATATGTTTACAAGGAACGGCGAAATCAGGACAACTGCAAGACAGTTCCATGTCTGACCAGCTTTTCGGGAAAAGGCGGATTCCTAACTCTCGGCAAATCGAAAGTATTTGCGGGTCGAGCTTTCGGGTGGCCAGTTTTGCGAGGATTAAGGGAGAGGCCGCAATTCGCTTTACCAGCTCGCTGATTTGTTCTTGCGTGATCGGTGGAAGTCCGATCGTGACTCGATAATAAGGATCGTAGTTTCCTTCAACTCTGGCTTTGATGACTCTTCTGGAAGAATCAATCTTGAAAGACAAAACTCTTCCTGTGTTGGCATATGTCTTACCTCGAGGAATGCGATTGTCGTAGTCAATATCACCTAAAGCTTCAAGCCACTGCTTGCCCCACCAGGTCGTTCCGTATTCAGTTCTTGTCATGATCGATCAGTTGCCGTAAGAATGATTAAATTTTGGATGAAAATTGAACGAAGTTGCGGATTTTTGGTAGGCGGAATCAAAAGATGCTCTTGTCGGCGCTTTCTTTAGAAGTAATTAGCCGTTGAAAACTCAAACTGCTCCATGAACATTTTCTTGAAAGAAGAGATCGAGTTCTGTTCATAGAAGAGCAGTGTGGCGTAACGATAATCTTCCGGGTCAACGGTTCTGAACGAGATAGGACAATATTTGTTTGCAAGCAGCAAAGCATTGCAAAGGATTCTTGCCGTTCTTTTGTTTCCGTCTTCAAACGGTTGAATATAAGCAATGAAGAGTAGGGCGATTAAGGCCTTTTCTAAAATGTTGCGTTTGGTATTAATGAGATCACAGACATCTTGGAGAGCCTTTTGAATTTGATGTGTATTGCTTAACGGCTTGTAATTTGTGCCTGTAATACCGACTCTTCCGGACCGGACTTTATTCGGTATTCCAAGTCCTTTTGTAAGAAAGCGGTGGATCTCAAGGATTTTTTGGACTGTTAGTTCACCAAAGTAACCAGGTTTGTTGAGAATATAGTCCATAGTGGCCTGATGGTTTAGAAGCATGACGGCTTCTTCTTTTATCTTACCTTTGGCTCGTTTTCCTTCTTTGAAAAGTGATTCGGTTTGAAGCAGCGTGTAGGTGTTACCTTCAATTTGGGATGATTTCCATGATAAATCAATGGCTAATCTCTCCATTTCCTTCTGTCGAAGTACAGGCGATAGTCCTTTCCAGCGTTCTTCGAACTCTCTTTGTCGTTCAACGAGTGTTCTCATTTCTTCCTGAGAGAAAAGATCATGACTCCTAAACGTGTCCAATAAATCAAAGTTAAAGGAAGTCAACGCTTGACGGTCATCCTGTTCTTTCCGGAAATATTCCTCTGGAACTAGCGGATTAAACAATCTTCCCAAGTTTGTTACTTCATACTTGGCAGATCTCCCGGCACCGCTAGAAACGACTTTGCCCTCTTTTGCCAGAGACGAAACTAAACGATGAACGGTTGTCTTGGAAAAACCGGCACCTAATTCCTCCGCAAGCTCTGAAAGACTCTTTGGAGAATTAGAAAGAGAAGACAGAACTTTTGATTCTTTATCTAAGAGAATGGTCATTTTCGTTTCAAAATATATCAGTTTTCGTTCCATTCTAACTGTAAATGGAGCGATTACTAAGAGGTTTTGGAACAATCACAATAACGGTAAATTCAGAGGAGAAATACTTTTATCACCGCAGGAGCAGGAGAACCGTCTCGGAATTGGATATAAAAGTTGCTTTTACCATGCTTTGGTAAAATTGACTCAGGTCAGATTTTAAGATTAAGGGGAAAGGGATGGATGAGTTAAGTCTGCTGCCGCTCGGAACCTCTGATTTCACCACGTTAAGGTTAAGGGATCAGATTTATGTCGACAAGTCAGCGCTTATATACAAAATAGCCATTCGTCCTGGTAAATTTTTTCTTGCGCGGCCACGTAGATTTGGTAAATCACTATTGATTTCAACGTTTGAATCACTATTCAAGTTCGGACTCAGAGACTTCAAAGGTTTGGCCATCGAAAAGCTATGGAAAGAAAAGAGGACTTATAACGTCATTAGATTGGATTTTTCTGAAATCAAGCCAGACCTTGGTTTGGAGAAATTCAAGGATGATTTGAGAGATCGCTTAATAGACAATTTCGCCCCTTATGGTTTTAACTTTGACAAAACCGGAACTTCAATTTTTAGCCAATTATCTTCCTGGCTAAAAAAGCAGGCACCGAACTCCCTGGTTATTCTTGTAGACGAATACGACGCACCACTGACTTCTTGTTTAAGTAATCTTGAACTGTTCGAAAAAGTCAGGAGCCTTCTTTCTGAGTTTTATGCGATCCTCAAGTCAAACGACGGGGCCTTGAGATTTGTCTTTATTACAGGGATTACTAAGTTCAATAAAACCAGTATTTTTTCTTCCCTTAATAATTTGTCGGATCTTTCTTTGGACGTGGAGTTCGGAGAGCTTTTAGGGTATACAAAAAAAGAGGTCGAAGAATATTTCTCGCCGTATTTAATTAGTGCATCGGAAGCTTTAGATTTAAAAAATTCTGATCTCTTGGAGGAGTTAACGAGGCATTATGATGGTTTCTGTTTTGAAAGAAGCGCTACAGAAAGAGTATTTGCGCCTTGGTCCCTTCTAAACTTCTTTGCATCCCCGAGAAACGGTCTTTTGGACTATTGGTTTGAAAGCGGCGGTAAGCCTTCGGTTCTGATGGAATATTTAAAATCCCATGCGATGAGAAGTCCGGAGGAATATGGAAGGGAAAAAACCATATCTTTATCAACCTTATCTGGGAGTTCGGACGCCGACACTTTGTCTGACTTAGGTCTTCTTACTCAGACAGGCTATTTGACCATCAAAGCAGTCAGGTATGGAGATACAGTTTTCCTTGACTATCCAAATCTGGAAGTAAAGAAGGCTATGGGTCAACTGTATGTTGAGCACCTCTTGACGGGTAGAAGCGCAGGGCAAGTTGGAGCTGGCCCGATTGTCCAAGTTTTGTCGGAAGAATCAGCCGAGGCACTTGTCCATATCCTTAATCGTCTTTTTTCAGCAATTGATTATCAGCGATATCCGGTAAGAGATGAAGCCTCTGTCAGAGCATTTACTCAAGTTTATTTTGCAGGTGCTGGATTAGAGCCAAAAGTAGAGCACCATACAGCTCACGGGCGCAGTGATGTGGAAGTGAAAGTTAACAACAGGCATTGGATCCTAGAATTCAAGGTTTATCGGGATCAAGACGACCTAGATAAAAAACTCGGAGAAGCTGTCGAACAACTGAAACTTAAGAGATATGGTAACGATTCTTCATCAGAAAATCTGATCAAAGTTGCCTTAGTTTTCTCGATTGAGGAACGAAAATTTATCCGCTGGAAAGAGGTTGAATCGGAAAGGTAAAAACCTGAAGACTTTTTGGTTGTAGGTGAAAAAGCGACCAATCTACCTAAAAAACTGAAATCGCTGAATTGTCGTTCCAAATCATTTTTGGCACAATTCTTTTCTTATTTGATCAATCATGATGTTTGGTATTTTTGATGAAATCAAGAAGCTTGCTTAGTAAGGCCGTTGTATCGAGCCTCTTGCTTTTTCAAGTCCTTTCAGTCTCGGCATCAGATCTAACTTCTGACATTCAAGAAGTCATTAAAGGCAAAAAAGCTCAAGTCGGCGTCGCGGTTCTTTACAAAGACGATGCCGTCACCGTAAATAACGATGATCAATATCCTTTAATGAGCGTCTTCAAATTCCATATTGCACTTGCTGTTCTAAAGAAAATGGAACAGGAAGGCATCCCCTTAACTGCAGTTGTTACGCTGCGACCATCTGACATCGACACGAAGACTTGGAGTCCGATGTACAAAAAATACAAGTCTAAGAAAATCACTTTGTCCTATGGAGACTTAATTAACTATATGGTCTCTCAAAGTGACAACAATGCCTGTAACAGGCTGATCTATTTCGTGGGTGGAATTCAAAATGTGAATGCATTCATTAAGGACTTGGGTATTGATCAAATCCAGCTGATCGAAACCGAAAAGTCGATGGAGCAGGACATCAGAAAAAGCTACAACAACTGGTCAACGCCATTATCTGTTGCTCAGCTCTTGAGAAAGGTCTACACAGAAAAGGTTCTGTCTGACAAGCATTTCGCTTTCTTAGAAAAGGCTATGCTTGCCTCAGGCTCAGGCAAAGACAAGTTCAGAGCAGGGTTGCCGAAGGAGATCGAAGTTGGTCATAAGACCGGAATGTCTTACAGAACGCCCGAAGGTGTAAGAATGTGCGATGCTGATGTCGGCGTCATCTACATGCCAGAAGGCGAGAAATGCTACCTGGCTGTTTTGGTCAAAGATTCGAAAGAATCCGATGCAGTAAATGTAAAAATCATGGCAGACATCGCCAATAAGGTTTACTCGCATTATTCGGATAACTCAGTCAAGATTGCTGCTTCCGTTAAATGAGCCTCTTAGCTCTAAAGCTTAATTTTCTTCGGACTATTTAGCTCAGAAAGCAACAAACCAATAAGTGTTAACAGAATACCCAAAGCTGCATGAACAGAAATGGTTTCGTGTAAAACGATGACAGCGCAGAGGACGGTGATGACGGGGACAAGGTAAATGTACACGCTTGTTTTTACGGGCCCAAGCACTTTGACGGCAAAATTCCACGTCACAAAACACATAGCAGATGCGCCGAGACCTAAGAAGAGAAGATTAAGGAAGAAGACAGGTTCAAAAACCTTCTGCCAGTTCAGCTCGGACTCGAACAATAGTGCGGGAAGCATGAAAATGATTCCGTATCCGAAAATCCTCCGTGTGATGAAAACCGTTGGGAAATCAAATTTTCCGATTTCTTTCATGAGAATTGAATACAGGGCCCAAACGGCTGCAGCCGATATGGCCAACAAATCCCCTTTGGGATTGATCGCTATTGTGCCCCCTGAAAAACTTAACAAATAGATTCCGGCAGTGGCTAGGCAAAAACCAATGAAGCAAGTTGCTGAAGGTAGTTTTTCCTTTAGAAGGAAACATGAAAATATCGCGGTAAAAAACGGCGAGACAGACATGATGACACCGACGTTGCTTGCTTGCGTATAGGTCAACGCGATGTTTTCCAAAAGATAATAGAGACAGATTCCCAGAAAACCCGCCGCAACCAAATATAGATTTTGCTTTCGTGTTAACTGGTATGTATCTTTAAACGAGAGAAGATATAAAGCCGCAAAGCCAATACAAAAACGAATGAGCAAAATTTGCACCGGCGTAAAACCTTGCAGAAGCACCTTGGTGGATACGAACGTGGTTCCCCAACAAAGGATCGTTAGGAAAGCCGCTAGATGAGCGGTTGTATTTGAGTTAGTTGGAGTCATTGGAAGAAGGCGCCTTCTTTAGAAAAACATTCGGGTAACTACCTGGCGTTAATCCTGTTAGCCGGTTAAAGATCTGCAAAGCCGCTTTTTAGTGCCGCGCGTGATGGAGGTATGCCTTGTTTAAGAAAGGTTTGCGCTTCTTTAACCCGAATGCTCATGAGATAGCTATGAGGGGTAAGACCTAACTGCTTGCTGAAAGAGCGGATTAAGGAGGACTTGCTGACAGAGACTCTTTGGCAAATGTCATCTAAGGTTATTGTCTCTGAAGCGTGTGACTCAAGGTATTCGCAAGCCTCCTTAATTTGAGAGGATCTGAGAGGCCGCGATTGCAAGGAGGTGTGGGTATACTTTCCGAATAACCTTGAGAAGAGGACATAGAACAACTCTTTTTTCCTGAGTTCATCGGAACGCTGCATGATGAGTTGGTGCAGTTCCAAAAAATTACTGCCGGCGGATTCGTCAGAAAAAACAGTTGGTTTGAATTGCGGAAGACAACTCTCACTGGTTAGTTCCATTGAAATTTCTTCCATTCGCTGCTTAAGAATATTGAATCCCAGGTAATGCAGGAGCGGTGCTCGAGACGTCGAGACACATTCATGGTTGTCACGAGGATTGAAAATTAAGAGATTGCCAGGAAAGACTTGAAGGTTAAGCCCGTTGCAAAGGAGCTCCCGCTCACCGGAAACCACGAAACCCAAAACGTAGTAGTCGTGGAAGTGTTTCGGGAAAGGCTGAGCATAGCCCTGAAGGCAGAATGCTTCCAACCCGAGCACTTCGTCATGTCTAATGGTTCGTGAGATGGTTTTCATATAGTGTTCTTTTGTTTTTTCTAACTATCTCAAAAACGGCGGCGGTAGGCTTGTAAAAAATTGCCATTTTTTAGGCGACAAGAAATCGTATCTTCTAAAACGAATGGAGAATGTTTTCAGAACATAATGTTTCGTATTCGAACGAAGAAAATTTTAGGGTGAAGTGATGCTTAGACGCCAGTTAATTTTTGGAATCTCTTCCGGTTTACTTGTCAGCCAAGGGGTTCGGGCGAAAACCGTTTCTGATTTGGTCGTTCCTAAAGAAAAAAAACTTCAGTTAAATGCAAAGCCTTATTATCAACTGATAGAAATTAAGGGGACAGCCTTTGAACGCGGAAAACGCTACGGATCATCGGCTTCGGGAGCGATTAAGAGAAATATTGACTTTTATTCCTCTGCGTTCGAAAAATCCGCGAATATTGATTGGCCGCAGGCACAGAAACTCGCCATGAAGTTTCTTCCTGTGATTGAGAAGTATTGCCCTTCATATGTTGAGGAAATGAAAGGCATTGCTGAGGGCGCGGGAAGAAGCTTTGAAGACATCCTGACTTTGAATTGCAGAAGCGAGGTGCTTTTTGCTAAGGCCGATGCATGTTCCTGCATCATTATTCCTGAAGAACGAGGCAAGAACGGTCATGTCTTTATGGGACAAACTTGGGACTGGCTGGCAAGTGCCAGACAAAATTCTGTGGTTCTTAAGGTCCATCAAAAAGGTGAGCCTAGCATTCTCATGATTTGTGAGGCAGGCATGGTCGGAGGAAAAGGACTGAATTCGGAAGGTATTTCTATCTGCCTTAATGCGACTTCTGTAGGGAAAGGGAAAATCGGCGTTCCGCTTCACCTAATGATGAGGAAAGTTCTTGATTCCAGCCTGGCAACAGAAGCAATTAAAGCGGTTTCTATGCTTCCGCGAGCCGGTTCAGGCGCTTTTAATATTGCGACTCGCAGCGGATTTGAGATGGTGATTGAATTCTCTCCTGATCAATTCGATGTCATCATGAGTCAAGGGGAGCCTTTAATCCATACGAATCATTATCTATCTCCTCTCATCGCACCTCAGGATAAAGCCAAAAGTTTTATTCCATCGACGTTTACACGCTACAACACTATGGAAAAATGGTTGAAGAAACACGGCGGAAGGATCGGAGAGAAGGAGATTTTTAAACTCCTAAGCAATCATGACAACTATCCGGAGTCGATTTGTTACCACGAAGATCCTCGAATCAGCGGAGAACGTTATTGTTCTGTTTATGCCATGGTGATGGACGTGACGGCCGGAAAACTTTGGGTAACTGACGGATATCCCTGTGAAGAAAAGGTTTCGGTGTATTTACTATAAAAATTTGAGGCCTTCGGAGGGTTAACAGGGGGGGGGTGATTCAACCCCCTCCCATTTTTATCGAAGAAAATATTATTGATTGCCTTCTTTTGAGTTTTCAATTTTGGTTATGCGAAATAGATATCCCTGATTGATTCTTAGGTTAAATTTTTGAAATTTAACCTTTTCAAGCTCAATTTCCTTTAAAAATCCGGTCTCTTGGGGCTTATCTTTAATGCAATATTTACCTTTTTCATCTATAACTTTTTGCCTTGCTTCTTTTTCTTTTGGCACCGGTGCATATGTGAGCCTGAGCTTGTGCTTACCTGGAGCAAGCGCTAGCGAAAGAGATTCATTTGGAAGGAAGACTGCAGATAGCTCATCATCAATCCATAAGGCCATATCGCATTTCCCTGTAACGTCTTTAGATTCAAAAATAATCGGGACGAAATCCTTGGACATGGGAGGTGTTATAAAAACTCTATTCTGTGGAACGGGAAGCAATACTGTTTCATTTGAATGAGTTGGTCCGGTGCTTAGCAGTACGGAGAAGAGAGCGACATTTAAAAAAAGATGCACGTATTTATTCATAGCCGGTTCTATCTCTCGGTTATTAGCCGAGAGATAGTTCAGAAAATTTAACTTAGAAAACGTATCGGATACCGATATCGGCACGATATTCTTGTTGGATCTGAGCACCAAAAGAACGCTTGATTTGGGCAAATCCGTATGTATCTTTATTGAAGTTGTAAGTTCCGCCTACAGAGATTTCTCCCCACGTATCTTTCATCGAAATAGAGTTTTTATTCTTGGCTCCGTTATCGAGTGAGTACGTGGCCTTGTATTTTGCCGTGAATTCTCTGAGGGCATCGATTTTCACGAAAGCGCTTCCTTCTTTTGCCTCACGTCCTAGGGAGATGCCTGCTCTCCCGATAGTGCTGGGGCTGCCTTTAAGGTGAACATTAATCCGAGTATCCGTTCGATATTTTGCTTCCTTAATATGGCCGTACGTTAGCTGTAATTGCGGATCTACGTACCAATTGTCTTTGATCAGGAACTTGTGACCCGCTTCCACGCTCGCTTGCAGTGCAAACGTGTGGAATTTTCCTTTAGAGATGTATCGGTTTAATTTACTAATTGCAGTGAAATCATTATTGAGTCTGCTTCCTTTCAGAATTAAATCGAGATAAGCTCCATTGTCAAACTTTTTGACAGCATAGGCCGAAATGCTTCCGATCCAATTTTTGCCGCTTCCTCCGTACGAGTAATCGCTACTACCGCGGGTGTATCCGAGTGCCGCACCAAAAATCCATTGCCCGTTATTCTCTTTATCTGCGACGTGATCAAAACCTAATTGCACTCCATGGTATCTATTTTTGAAGTATGCGTTGCCGCGGTCATAGGTGTTCTTACCTCCCAGCACGCGAACCCAACCTCCTTCTAAGTCTGCACGATCTCTAATTTCCCCCATACGCTGATAGAGGGTTTCGTTTTCCTGCCTCCACAAGAAGTAGTTGGTCATAGAGATCGAACTTAGGGCATCCATGGTAGAAGTGGAACCGTTCCCAGGAATGATATAACCCGTGCTCGGATCCGTGGTCGGATTATGGACTTCTTTATCTATTACCGGGTCGTTATTGCCAGGGTTATCGCATTTGCCGTCGCAGTCCGTGAAACTCACGGTAAGGCGGTTTTCTGTCCCTGTTTCTCCTTCTTCGTACAACTTAAGCGGTTCATATCTGACGTAGGGCTCTACGGTTTCGTCAGTGACCGGGACTTCTACTAAGCCAAAAACCTGACCCATGTATTGCAGACTTGTCGGTGATTTACCTGAAACAGCATCAGTGCCTTCCGCATCGCTTGGAGCATATAAAGTTTCAACACGGGGGCTTCCGTCAACTAAAGCATCCGTAATATTGTTGGGGTTGCCAACCGCACGCACATCTTCGAAGTAATAGGGTGCAACGTAGGTTGCTTCCGGGGTTACCAGTCCCTCCGGAATCGAAAGTTCAACGTATCCGGCTACCTTTCTGAGAGAAGGTAAAATCTCATATTCTTGGTAAAGATTGAACGGGTTATGAAGATTGTTTTCATTGGCTGCAATCCAACCGGTAGTTATGAGCTTATGTTCTTTTTCATAACGATGTTTTGCATCTGGATAAAGAATATAGACACCGCCCTCACGTGATTCATCTTTCCAAAGGTTATCTGTTTCCTTGAGAAGGTGATTTTCAATTTCTTCCTGACTCAGCGGCTTTCCGTTCAAGTAAGCCTCAACGGTGTAACCCTTTGATAGATATTCTTTATAGGCAGCAAGGGTAAGGCCTGTACCATCATTAAGTTTTTGCCACTCTCCTGTTTTAATAGTTTGCGGTTCACCTTTTTCGATGCCGACACATTTCCAGTCTGCACCTTCGGGGGAGTAGTGCTCAAATTTGTCTTCGACTTGTTTGCCTACGTAGATACCTACGGCTTTTCCATTGCTGTCGAGTCGGAGGACAGGATAGAAATTCTCTTCCTTAATCTTTAAGCCCGTTTCTGCATTGCCGTATCGAGATTCAAAATAACCGTCTGCCGGAGCAATATTTTGGCGGGAAATCTCATCACCGATGACAACATTGTTTGCAGCTTCTCTGAGAAGCTGCAGAGCATTAAGATCCGTGTTGAGATACTTCATGAGAGCAACGTTGTCCGTTCCGGAATAACCGCCTCCGCTCATGGAGGCAGGTAGGTTGTTTGTATCAATTGTTACCGTAAGGTTCAATCGAGTAGGATCTCCGTTTGACTGGTGGCCCACGTTATTAAAGATAATTCCGTTTGTGTTGACTTTAAGAACATCCGTTTCTGTCGTAGATCCGGTTTTTTCATCCACGACTGTTTGTTTCTGCCAATTTGTACCAAAGTAAAGAGTGGAATTACCGCTAAAGGCACCTTTATTATTAACAAATGTATTCTTACCTAGATGTACCTTATACCCATGGTCAAGAGGGTCTAATTTATCCCCTAAAGATAAAGATGTCGTTGGGCTATCTGAGGCAAACTTTCCATGAAGAATTTGTATATTTACATTAGGCCCTAACGTTAAGGTGTCCGAATTTGGCAACTGTGTTGTATTGAAGTCAAGATGTGCTGTGCGAGATTTTTCGTAGTTATTCGCTACAACAAGGTCGCCGGATCGAATATCAAAACTGCCTTTCATCTGTATTTCGGTGTCGAAAGCGGCTTCACCACTAGGATATGGATCAACGTAGATTGAACGTGTTTTATTTCCCGAAGTCTCTACCCAGATTGGTTTTCCCGAGTTTTTTGACTCAATAATGGACACGCCGCCTCGGTTGTAAACACCAAATGCAGCAGATGAATCAATTGTTTTAGCTCGGATTCCTCCTGTAATACCTACGTGCTGAGTTCCTAAATGGCGAGTACCATTCTCAATAGCACCACTGTCGCTCCAATTGTATATACCGATTGCATAGCTGTTAAAACCAGTAGTGTTGTCTACGTCAATGGTGTCAACCTCGGAAATGACTTGTTGTCCGATGTGACCTGGTATTCCGCCGTCCCCTGTACTAGTCCAAGAACCGCAGGCAATACCATAATTCGTAGAATAGATAGTTCCAACTTTCTTAACATATTGATTGTTAGCATAAACACTAGCAATGCCGGCGCCAAAGCGGTTATCTTCTTCACCTATTTGGTCTATGGGCATGTAAATCTGTTGATCGGAGAAGTAAGTCGGACCGGAACCATAACTAAATATCGCAACCCCTCGAGCAGTTTTTGAAGTAGCCAAAGTCGAAGAAATCGCTAATTTTTCAATGTGGCCTCCTGGGTTTTCTTCAGACTCTCCGAGAATTTGGAATCCGCCATTGTTATAGATAAGAGCTCCGGGATAAAAGTCGTAAGCAATTCCGAATTGAAAGTTTCGAGACACAACCTCAGCTTTAATTGTTTTGAAATTACCTGTAATACGTTGGGTGATGAGTTTCGAGGCAAGATCTTCGTCCCGAAAGTCGAGAGGAGTCGTAGAGATTGCAAAAACCGTTCCGACGTTTGACGATAGCAAAGAGACATCTGATAGGCTTATCGTCTGGCTATGATTGTTTGCTAAGAATATTCCGCCACCACCCACTGCGGTGATAGTTAAAGAGGGTTTAGAACTTGTTATCTCTTGGGGATTGTCGTTTGAGGCAAAAGCTCCCAACTTTTTATTGATATCTTTAATGGGGATAGTTGAAACGAGATCAGAAGTAATGTCGTAGTGCGGATCTTTGTAAACATTTGAGTTTAATTGTCCATCTGCAGGTAATTCAGATGCTGTTACCCCCCCCCGACCGCACACAATATTCCAATAGAGCTAATTGTTGATAAGCAAGCAAGAACAACTTTTCTAAGTCTTGAAGGGAATTGGTTGCTAGTTGGCTTTGAAGTGATAGGTTGAGGAGTTGATGCTAATGCATTATTAGCAACACTCGTCTCAGACGAAAAATTACTAAACATATTATTTTCCTCAGGGTTTGGTGAGAATAATATTTTTACTCTTTTAACCTCTTTCTAAGAATAGTATTTCTAATTAAAGGAATTCACTAATATTTGTTTGTGAAATGAGAAAAATAAGTGTGACGGGTTAAGATCAAACCTATTAAGGAACGCTGAGAAGCAACAAGTATCTTTTAATTTTTCATCTTTTAAAGAAATTATTACTAGCTGGGGATATCTTCGGGCCCCCGCAGGGGATTTTCAGCTCTTCTGCGTAAGGCAGAAGAGCTGGATAATCTTAAAACACGAGTCGTAACCCGATATCTGCCCGATATTCTTGTTTGACCTTAGCAGCAAATGAACGTTTGACCTGCGCGTAACCTTTCACGTTTTTGCCGATGTTAATGGTTGTTCCGGCAGTTACCTCACCCCAGGTGTCTTTAAGAGAAATAGAACTTTGGTTCTTTACCGGTCCCATGGAATAATTCACTTTGTATTTAGCCGTGAAGTCCCGAAGTCCGTCCACTCTAACAAAAGATTCAAACTTATCGCTCTTGTAGCCGCCTTGAATACCGACTCTTCCTATCAAACTATTCGTTGCTTTGACTTTAGCAGTAACGCCCGTGTCTGTTCGATAAGTAACGTCATTGATATGCCCATAGACAAGTTGGATTTGAGGGTCGACAAACCATTTATCTCCAAAGAAGAATTGTTTGCCGTACTCAACGCCAAATTGGTAACCAAAGGTATGGTAAGAACCCTTGTTTATATAGCGGTGTTCATCTGAAATTGCAGTGAAGTTATTATGCATACGGCTGGCTTTGAATACAAAATCCAAATACCCGCAGTTTTCAAACTTTTTCGTAACATATAACGATAAGCTTCCTAACCAGTTCTTATCTTTTCCGGAGTTGGAAAGTTTTCCGTCACCCTCGATATATTCAAGAGAGCCGCCTAAGGTCCAACCTAAGGCACCGCCGATGTTTCTATCCACGCCTAACGTAATGCCATAGAATTTGTTGCTGAGATAAGCGCCGTCGTCAGAATATTTGTTTTTACCTAGAATTGTCTTAACCCACAGACCTTCCAATTCCGGAGTCATTCGCACTTCACCCATACGCTGAGAAAGAGTTTCGATTCCTTCACGCCAAATAAAATAATTGGCAATACCGACAGACTCCAATGCGGCTACACTCGAGGTTTTTCCCGAAGGTCGGGGAACATTATTATCGGAAGGCTTCTCTGAAACAGGGGGCTGTCCGCCGGGATTATTTTCACCGGTGGAGGGCGTGTTATTGTTTTCATTGTCATCATCTTCTTTCGGACAATTCCCGAGTTCTTCACAAGTTGGCTCTTTCGGAACCCCGTCTTGAGATGTGACAACTTCTTTCTTTAACTCGACCGGACTTGTGGTTTGAGCCTGTGCTGTCGGGCCGAAAGAGTCAAGCACGGTATCGACGGAATCTTTGTTCTCATCAGCCTCATCTGCTAACGCCATGACCTTGTTTGCAGATAATGCGCTTGCTTTGCGAACAACCTTGGAGGCCTGTTGCTCAGCGGCAACAGGATCTGTAAGGCTCGGTTCAAGACCGTAAAGTGATTTTCTAATGTCATCATTTATGGTTTTGATTGCATCCGGCACAACTCCCACGTTAGAGGAATTTTCCATGTAGAAATCACCGATATAGCTCTGAGCGGGCAACAGAATTCCTTCTGCGACATTAATGGTAACAGTACCGCGAGCTGTTCTATCGGTTACAGCACCGTCATTACTGGCATTTGCTTGATTAACAACATCATTTTGAATTCCGATTTGTGAGATTTTGTCGTACAAAGCAAGGTTGACATTTTCATTTTTAGTGAGTTTTTCGATAGAGTCCCTGCCAATGATCAGATGGTTGGCAACATCTTTAACTACGATCTTTGCGTTTTCGGATTTCTGTAAGAAAAGATGGGCAAAATCATTACTCGATCTTTCCGGCGAGTTTGCAATAGGAACTTTATTTTCTTTGTCAACATCGTAATTTACAAGGAAATTAATGCTGCTGCCTTGTTCTATGTTCTTAATAACAACCGGATTTTTTGCGACGTTAAAAGCGTAGCCTCCGCCGGGTTCCTGATCCATAGAGGCTTTTAACTCGAATACCGCATTTCCCTTAAAGGTTCCGTCAACAAAAGCATAGGTACCCGGCTCTTCGAATGCGATTACGTAAGGCTTCTGGGAAATTCCGACTTCAAGAGAAAAATGTTCGGTTGCTTTCGAATCTAGAATTCCTAGGCCGTTTTTTTCATCATAAGAAGCGAGAAAGGTTTTGTTGTAGCCGTTGGCAGCAGTTTTAGGAGAAATAAGGAGATTGGTCTTTTTACCGAGAGTTAAACGATTGCCGAATTCCGTAGGAGTCAGTTTAAGCGAAGCACCTCCGCTTGCTGCTTTACTCCAGTTTGCGGTTGTATTTGGATTTGTGCCGTAGAAACGATGGCCAATTACAGCAATATCTCCTCCTTCAACCTTAAAAGAGCCTTTTAATTCTGTTACGGTTTCACCCTTGATTTGAGTTGATGTTCCATAGTTCATATAAGGAGCAACGAGCAGGCCGAAGCCCTTATAAATGCCTGTTTCTCCGACCGTCATCAGCACCGGACTATTCTCATTTAACGAACTTACGGTTTGTCTTCCGCCGAAGTTCGCAACTACTGCAACTAATGGCATCTTTGAATAGGTCATCGTAAAAGAGAGCTTAGAAGCCGGATCCGGGATGCCGGACACGGAAATACTTTCTGTTATCCCGATGCGCTGTCCTTTATCTTCCAAAGAAGATAGATGGCCCATAGAGTTGGAATGATTTAAAAGACCAACGATCAAACCATATGTATTATCCGGCGCCTTAACACTAATTTTTCCAATTTTATGGATAATTTGCGCTTGTGAACCATGCCCGCCGCTAATTACAACCCCGGCTTGGGAGGCGTAAAGGTTTTTTATCTCATCGATTTCCTGGAGGCCCGCATATGCCGTTTTATTTTGTGTATTACCCTGAAAGAAGGCATAAGAACCAATTCTCATAGGAGCTTCTTCGGTGCCTAAGTTCTCAATGGTTCCAATAAATTTTTGAGTGGCGGAAGCTCCGGCATTATTAGTAGTATTGCAGGTGAGATAGAAAGGGACGCCCACATTGGCGACGGGAGTTCCATCTGTCTTAGATTTTGCTATGGAGATAGTTCCGATTTTTAAGGGGGTATTTTCGTCTGGGCCGGAAATAATTTGTTCGAGCTTATAATAACTGCTCCCCCCGACTTTAAAAATCGTGTTGTAATCTACTGAAGTATTAGAGTTGTAGACGGTTTGAAGTGTTTCGATATTTGCGGATTTAATGGTTTGACTTGATGGATTGAAACTATTTGCACCGTAGACGTTAAAAATACCGTTGTGAGTATTGCTCTCTTGCCAACGAAGTACCTTTAAGGGGTTATTTACCGTAACGGTTTGAGAAACAGCCTTTGCTGAGCTTCCTGAAACGGACGCTTGAGCAAATGGTTTATTGATAGCTTTCGTAGAACTCGGCAAAAATGTAGTTCCTTCGGGGAGGTCTACAACAATTTCAGAAACCTGACACATAGTACTGCCATACCAAGAATCTGGTACATTATAGGTCAGAGAGGCAGCATTCCAGTTCCCCGGATTAGTTCCGGTCATGTAATTAGTAGTGTTGAGAATTACCGCAGCACTGACAGCGGAGGTAAAACTTGCCAACGCAAAACTTATGGCTAGCGCTGTAGTTGACAATTTGAACTTATTAACTTTCATTTTTTTCCTCATAGTCATTAACCTGCTGGCAGAAGTTCATATGAGCTGAATTAGTCAAATCATTAAGCTCTATGGAAAGAAAGGACTTGAACTTGACAGCCAATTACGATGATTTTTTTCTAGTTCCATCTGAAAAGGGAAAAGTCGTTTCCCTTAGTTTTTTGGTAAGTAGAGTCGTTCATTTTGTTAATCCTCCGAAATTTTTAATTATTGGGAAGCACCTGTTCTTTAAATGTTTATAGAAAAGAAGGTTCGCCATTATTCCGACTTGTTGACGAACCAAAACCCATCACAGCCCGAGGAATAAGTCTGCTGCGACCGCATTGGACAAACAGCGGTTTGGGAAAAGTTATTTGCTATTTACACTTAAAAACGATAGAGGTACTCGAGTAGTTAAACCTCCTTTCATCCTCCTTGTTAACCTTCAGACGTTTAAAATCTTTGTTTTGCTGATGACAAAATTCTTGAGCTTTATTCAGCAGTTCGCCCGTGAGGAAGTCTCCCGACCAATGCTCCTCGCTAATTGCTGATATTTGATAATTTCCATCATCAAGTTCTCTGATTTCGGTCTTTTTAGGGGAGTGCACACAGGCAGTTAAACTGAGAGCACATAACAGCATTAGGAGTTTCTTCATTTGTTTTTTCTCTCCGAAGGTTTAGGGTTAACTTTAGATGGAGCCGTCTCTTCTTCTCGGCTGAGTTCTCCTTCCAAAGGAATCATTTCTATAAGGATTTTTTCCGGATCCAGACGATACATATCTTTCGTTTTTGGATCGACGATCAGCCATCCGGGTAGAAAACCATTTAAGGTGTTGACGAAAACGTACCAAGCATTGTTGTGAGAAGTGACAACGAGATCAACAGCTCTGAAACCACCTTTTTCGATGTGAATCGAATAGTCCTCCCCTTTAAAGAAGCCTTGAGCTTTACTGAGGTCTTTTTTGAATGGAGTCTTACCATGGTAAACGACCTCTCCCTTTCTGTTGGTGATTGTGATGTCAGCCCCTTCAGGATTTGTCTGCAGTTCGACTAATTGAGCGTCAGAAGAGAATATGGAGGCGCACCCGCTTAACGAGAGGAGGGGCAGGGAAGATACAGCCGCCAGGAATGTTCTTTTTAGCATAAGATTTCCTTTTTGAAGACCCTTCCGTCAAAACGGCGGAAGGGTCAGAAGAGGTTAGAAAACGTAGCGAAGACCCGTGTCTATGCGGTACTCTTGTTTAAGATCTGCAGCGAAAGACTTCTTAGCCTGAATAAAACCATATGCATCCTTACGGAAGTTATAGGTTCCTCCGACGGTGATTTCTCCCCACGTGTCTTTCATACTGATGCGGCTCTTATTCCAAGCGCCGTGGTCTAAGTGATAACGTGCTTTGTATTCGCCTTTGAACTCACGAAGTGCGTCAACTTTCAGGAATGCACTTCCTTTTTTACCTTCTTTCCCAATACCCAAACCGGCTCTTCCGATAAGGCTGTTCAGATTATGGACGTCCACATTTAAGGCATTAAATGTGCGGTACTTCACTCCTTTAATGTGGCCGTAAGTTAATTGAAGTTCAGGGTCTAAATACCAGGTCTTTGCTTTGTCTAAATAGTGCTTATTTCCGTATTCAACGCTCATCTGGAGAGCGTAAGTATGATATTTACCTCTGGAAATGTAGCGGAATTGATCACTGATGGCTGTGAATTCATTATTTAGTCTGCTGCCTTTGAAGATTAGATCAAGGTAGCCTCCATTTTTGAATTTTCTAACACCATATAGAGAGACTGAGCCGATCCAGTTGTCACCGTTGCCGCCATTGGCCAGTTTACTTTCTCCTTTCATATAAGTCAGGCCGATACCGTAGATCCAGTCAGTTGCAGGTGCTCGTTTGCAGGGCGCATCCTGTCCGTCTAATTCGCGGCATTTATACTCATCAGTGTAAGTTTGATGAACTCGGTCAAGTCCCACTTGAATTCCGTAGTATTTATTTTCGAAGTGGCGCTTGCCTTTATCCCACTTATTCTTTCCAAGTATGCCTCGGAACCAGAGACCCTCAAGTTGGTGGTTGTCACGAACTTCGCCCATTCTTTGATATAGGGTCTCGTTTTCTTGTCTCCATAGGAAGTAATTTGTTAACCCAATAGAGTCAAGAGCATCCATTGTTGAAGTTGAGCAGCCGTTTCCTACATCTATAGAGCCGTCCGGCTTTGTGGGAGGTGTAACCCCTTCCCATGAACCGGGGTTTCCGTTTTCCGGGTCATCATCAGGATCGTCAGGTTTACAGTTTCCGTATTTAGTACAGTCATCCTCCGGAGGTGTTACTTTTTCCTCAACTTTTGTTATGTAAGTTTCAACTTTTCCGTAGACTTCGCCCATATTGTTGATATCATCATCCTCAACCTTGTTTCCCTCTTTTGTTTCTTCGTCTTCGCCAGCTTTCGAAGCAACATAGGTTGAAGGGTTAGCAGCAGTCTCTTGTTCTTTACGGAGTTGATCGGCAGATTTCAAAGGATCGGAATCAGCTAAATTGCTCGAATCAACATCCAACGAGGAATTAAATTCATTTCCATACTTATCCCGATTGTATTCAGCTAAGAATGAATGAAGGATTTCATTGTCGTTGTAACCGTACGGATTGTTAGCATCGTAATTGGACTTATTTTCAATATAGTATTCTGTTACATAGGTTCTAGCTGGGGTGATTATTCCCTCAGGGATGGTGAAAGAGACTTTTCCTGCAACCATATTGTTGACAGGGTTTCCTGTGAAGCGATTATTTGTTGTATTTATACGTTGGGTCGTAATCCTTGTTTCAACTAAACTACCGTCGCTCAGAGTGTATTTCTTCGTTTCAGTAGAGGAGTCAACCGTCGATTTTTCAGGATTGATTTTCTCCCAGAAACTATTATGGTCCTCGGTAATTTGAGTATAGTTTCCTTTCCCGTCCTGGCCGGTTTTTTCATTAAGTACGGTTTGGTGAGGAAGAAGAACGTGCTCGTCCGTCCAGTCGTGGATAAACACATTATTGGCTGCTTGCCTCAATATATAAATGGCGTTTTCATCGAAGAATTTTTGGATTTTCGGTTGTTCGGAGGCAAAAGCTACGCCCGGATATATGGAATCCAAATCCCGTCTTAAATTTGAAGTGTCAATTCGAAGATTTAGTCGGCTGGGATCGCCAGAGTTTTCTTGTGCGATAACTTTGTGAATAATGACCGGGTTTTTGTTTACAAGAAGGTTATTTCCTTGATCAAAGAGGTTTTTATAAGCTCTTTCTAAGGAGACGCTGTAAGCATTGCTTCCGGCCTCCGTCAGGACAACGAACTCTTGTCCTGTCGGATCTTTCTTAATTTCACCAAATTTTTCAAGTTCAACTCTCTCTTCGGCTGACGCAGATTTCCACTTTTCTAGTAATTCATTTTGATAATTCTTTAAGAATTTTTCGCTGTTTTCTTTTAAGAAATCTTCTCGCGAGGTCCATTTATCGTCACCTTTAAAATCAAGGTTACTATGGAAAACAATTGTTCCGTTTCCGAGATAAGCACCTTCGACGTTTAGATAGCTGTTTTTTCCTTTAAATTCGATCTCGTAAGGGTGTTCAACACCGTTGCTGTCTGTAACAGGACGCAACTGCAGATAGGCCTTGACTGCATTGGGATTCGTGGCGGTCGACGGGGTAGAGTTTTTGACGAGCGGGCTACGATCCGTTACGAAAATATTTGAGCCGTCAGCAATGTTGAGTCTGTTTGATATCGTTTCCGGTTTTCCGTCAGCAGCGGGATATAGTTGTCCTTCAAGTCTGATGCCGACCGAACTCTGGAACCAGTCGTGCTGTTCACCGAATGCCGCAATATCTCCGTTGTAGACATCAAAACTCCCTTTCAAGGTTGTTTCTGTAAAGGGTTGGCTTCCGGGTTCTGGCTGGCTGACAAAATTGGGATAAACCAAAAGGGCATAATTCCCGTATTTATTATCAGACGAATTTGAAGCTTTCATCTGGGTTTTAGCTGAAAGGAGAATCGGCTGATCCCGATTAGTGCTGATTATTTCCTGTCGGCCGCCACGGTTAACTACTGCTGCAAAAGTTGAAAGAACTTCAAGGTATTGGTGGGGAGATATATATTTTGCGAAGCCGTCAACTACGATACTGTCCGAAATATATATTCTTTGAACAGCATTATTGCTGTTATTTGTACCGCCTGTATTCGTTCGGTTGTATACTCCTATTGCACCTTTGAAGGAGGCATCCCCGAAAACTTCAATTTTTCCGACTTCAACTTCCTGAGTTTGCTGCGCGGCGAAGGTTCTTCCCCTTACGTCATTCACAACGCCCGCCATAACAGCATGAATTTCGCCAACTTTTTTAATATCTTGTGTGAAGGTTTTACCAGCCTGCGCTTGATCAAGTTCGGAGATGATACCGATACCCAGAGGTTGAAGGTTTGTACCCAGACTTTGAATTTCCCCCGTAAACTTTTGCTCTAACCGCGTATAGCTGTTTGTCATGCCCATGCCGTACATGCTTATGCCGTTAGTGTTGTGGGGAACCCGCGGAAAAGTATTAGTGCCCGCCATTATTATGTTGGCAGGGTCTATGTGCCAACCGTCTTCTTTAAACAAAACAACTGATCCGGGAACGTGATCACTGGCTGTCGAAACAATCCCTATATTTCCGGAAATAATCTGTCGTGCTGTAGCGTTAGAGCCAGGAGAACGGATTGCCGTTTTCATTAGAAGTACATTAAGATGCGGCTGATAGGCCTCGGCAGAATCGGCTGTAAAGTTACTAAAAACGGCGTTGTTCCAGCCTAATTTAGAAAAATTGACGGTCTGCACCCCTTTTGATCCTAAAGTAATTAACGTTTCTGTGGACGACGGGGTGATAGAAATGTCTTGACCGTAACTAATTTGTAAGATCTCAGGGTCAATTTGGTAAGTTCCCGGGGAAGTAATAAAGCCAGACCCAATTTTGGTCGAAGCAGATAAAGGTAAACAAACAAAAAGAGAAGTTCGTTGTTCTTTTCCTTGAAATTCCTTTGGAATCGAAATAATGGTTTTAGTTCCTGATCCCCCTTGTAAAGGCCCCTCAAGGTTCATGGAGTTCGGAGTGACAGTGTTAGTAGCAGAAAGTCCATATCTGTCTGCGACTGACTTGTTTACAGGGTTGCTATACCATTCTTCAAATGTTGAACCCAGCCATAAAAATGACCAATCTTGTCCTTCCCTAAAACCATAAGGTGAGGTAACGTTGCCATTCCAATCTTCCGCATAACTAAAATCTTTTTCTGAAAGAACCGCTCCAGAGGAGTTCTTTTGGATTATCGAACCTTGAAGGAACGGCGGCATTGAGGGATCGAAGTCGTCTGCAACCCATTTTCCCGCATATTCGTAGATTGCGGTTTGAGCTGAAACTACTTGAGGGCTTACTGCTAGAAACAGTGAGATAACGAGCGGGGAGAGGGAAAATAGAGCAACTTTCTCCGTGGAGTCTTTCTTCGTTGAGAACATGATCTTCTTATTCCTAAAGATTCTTGAAGGCGGAGAGCCGGGCTGTGATTTGAAGTATTGTCAAAAAAATATGATTTTTTTTGAGCATACTAAAGTGCACGTCATGCCTTCAGGCAACTCCGAATCTAGAAAAAAACGGTAAGCCTTCACGCGATTAGGCTTCCAACATGTTGTTTTGAATAACAGGTTTGTAGAAGTGAAATTTGAGAATTCACTTCTAACAATTTGTTTTTGATAGATGATTTTCGGTTCTTGTCAAGAAAAAGAAAGAACGCGGAATGATAGAAGATTCTGGGGTATAGCTCGAAAATAAACTTTCGATAATGTGCCTTTAAGCCGAAACTTATTTTCTTCAGGGATGGATAATGGTTTGAATAAGCAGAAGAAAAAGAGAAATATTTATCTAATACCCCCCCCCGCCGGTATAATTTGGGAGCTTGACAGATGGATCTCTGTCAAAAAGAAAGATCTCAAAAACATAACTTTTCCTCGGTTGTATAAGGAGTTTCCTTGAATTATGTTTTATTATGATCGGCTTGTTACAAGTTGTAATTCGGGTTTGGTCCTAAATCTGATGATATCTCTAGAAATTGTCAGACAAATATCATATTGGGTTAGCGTTAAATGATTACAGTGTGGGCTTTTTCAGTAGTTTCCTCCCCGACGATGTTCATTTTCTTAACAAGATTTAATTTCGGAGCAGGTTTCTGATCTTTTACTGGTTGAACTTTTGATTCTGAAGAAAATTCTATGTTGGAGATAAATTTTGCTTTTAAGGGAGGGGTAAAAAGTCCTTTATAAAGATTTATTGGTTTGAATCGTTGTCCCCCATGCAATAGTTATTAAATGTACAATTTTGGTTTCATCCAGGCATTCAATGAATTCGTCAAACCGAAAAAGCGGAGTGGAAAAAAGAGCCTCCCACAAAATTCACTCAATATAAGTCAAGCCTGAGGAAATGGGTTTAGATCGCGAATTGTGTTAGGGTATTTGTTCTTTTTCGTCTTCTTTGAAGATGTACTTAACTTCTCTTGCAAAGCTTGCCTAGCCATTCTGTCTTCCATCTTTATTTTTCCGAAATGCTTAGCTACCCCTATAAAAAGGCTATAAAATTAGTCCTAATTTCTATAATGAAAATATAATTAGCAAACTAATAATATTACTTATAGCATTTGGGCAATGGCTTCTCTAGACCGAGAGAGGGGTTAACAAAATTATTGCGATTTTGATTTTAAAAGATCTGATTGAAAACAAATATCCTAAATTTACAAGAGGCTTGAAATAATAATCGACGGTTGATTATTATGGAAAAGAAATATAATCCTGAAATGATACAAAAAAGAAGGAGGGGATAAGGGTTACTTCTTATCTTTTGCAGAAAAATTATTACAAAAACTAACTGTTTTGTTTTATAGTAAGTCAGAAAACAAAATAAACACCCGAGGAATGTAAAATGCTAATTAATTATACCCCCCCCCTCCAGCTCCTCCTGTGCAGTACGGAAGCCTTGTGCTTCTAGTCCACTGGATTTACCAGTCAATTCGAAGGAGGCTAATATGGAACAGGGCTTTATTAAGCTTAATGCTTGTCATTTCACTCAAGAGTCTGTAAGGACTAATTCTAGTTATATATCGAATCCTCTAGACAGCATACACAGTCGAGCGACATTGAGATTGCTGTCTCTTTCAGTTTTTATAGCTTTAGCTTCTCTAAGCTATTCTCAAACTTCTTACGCTTCTTTCCCACCTGAAGCAAGTTTCACGCAAAACAAGGCAACCCACTGGTCTTTTGGGACAGATTCTGGCTTTGATGTGAGTACGGGAACAGTTGATCAAAAAGCCCAGTACACTCTGTTGACAGGAAGCAAATCTGATCCCTATGACAATAGCGAAGCGTGGCTTTGGTCTTATTCAACCCAAGCTGAGGAACCTAGCTCTCTCAGTGTTGTAATTTCTAAAGATCAAAATTGGAATTCTGAAGGGGGAAAGTATACAGACCACACCTCGAGAACTATGTGGATAGCAGCGGGTTTAATATCTGATTTCGATGCTCCTGGTGAAACTGTAGCTAGGAAACAATATATAGCGGGCCTAACAGATGCTCCAAGTTCGGGAAACTACTCTAAAACGCCTAACGGAAATACACTCGAAGTTACCATCGCTTCGAACGTTACGTTTATGGGCAAGTTCTTTGGGGCACGAAATGATCTAGGGGGAGGAGCCGGAGTAATTGCCACCGTTCCTTCCGTGGGAGATGCGAATAATAATGAAGTTCGTATTTCGCTGGGAGACCAAGCTAAGCTTTATGCGAAATTGATTTTTGGCGGTCGCTCTGCGCAATTAGATGCGATAAAAGGAAATGAAGTTAGCTTTACTGATAATTCCGGAAATCAAGTGGTTACTACAGCGGTACATAAAGGATTCAAAACAAATAGTAATAAAGTTTGGATAACAGGAACGCTTTCGCAGAACCACGCAAAAGACATAATAGATGAGGCTCCGGGTGAATCTTCTCTTTTAATAACAAAAGGGATTTTTGGAGGAGAAGGTTACGAAAGCAGTGAAAATCTAGTCTCTGTTAAAAATTCTTTGGTTGTTGCAGGATTGCCAAGTTCGAGAAAACTCGGGTTAGTGGGAGGCCGGGGAAATTACTTTCTTCGCATTAACCAAATTGATTTAGGAACTGCTACAAACAACTCTTTGGTATGGGACGGTAGCAATCTTGCAGAGCATTCTGCTCTCGCCAATAATAACATCGTGACAGTCGACAATTCTTATATTGGGTACAGGATTTCCGCTGGAAGCAACGATTGGGATTCGTTCGATGAAGACAAGGCTCCGACTGCGGCCTCGCCTAACAATGGATGGAAGGGAACTAATCACGCATTTTCAATATATGGTGGCTGGTCAACCGGACAGGCTTCAAACAATATTGTCTCAATTAAAAATTCAGTAATTAACGGGAACGTGATAGGTGGTTTGGAATTGCAAGATCGCCTATCTGCAAGTTCGAGTGATCTCCGGGAACTAGACGCGAATTTGGTGTCTCTGTTTAATGTCAAACTGGCAGAAGGTTCAGCAGTTTATGGCACTTCTACTGCTGAAGCTTCATGGACGACGACGGACACAGTCAACAGAGTCGATGAGTCATCTCTGAAAGCAGTAAATAGGCGAAGGGGCGTAGTTTATTTCGCAGGAGAGAATGAAGTTGACAGTACCTATGCTAGATACGTGCATTTTGGACAGTATGTAGATAATTCCGTGCTGGAAAACAACCCAAACTCGGAGAGGAATATAACGAGGGATTATTACCCAACTTCAGATAATTATCAAAACGTACTGAATGATCCGAACTATTCCGTTAAGGATTCTCAGGCTCTTAAGCGAATTACCTCGACGAACTCAGAGGCCGCACAATATAGTATGAAGCTGGGCGATTTGGTCGCGAAAACTTATGTAATAAATAGAACAGGTTTTCATTCATCTCTCACTTCTCGAGATCCTTCAAACGTCTCCGATGCTACAAATGGCCTTCATAATTTTTGGGTTGGAGCATATGTCAATCTAGTTAAATCAGTTGATGGAGATGGCGCCCTATTCAATAAAGACAAGCAGGACTTATTTAAAGACAAAGCTAAATATGTTGTAAACCATTCCTATGGCGATGGAGATTCATCCAAGGAGCGTGATTTGTCCCTTCTCGTACATGATGATGGAATGGTCTACGCATATGATCCTTCAGGTAATACAGAAGGTTCCGTGGATTTAAATGCCAAGCATAGGCCTGCTCTCATGCATAACTTTAGGTATCACTATGATGGTCTGGTGCTTTATACAGGTGTGAATACGGGTTTAGATTCTGATAATAACGAAATTAATGCTGTTGCAATATCTTTCGAGCAGATCGAGCAATTTAGAAAACAGAGTAAGCAAAATCTGAATGCGTTCGGTAATACTTTCGTAGGTGTGTTCATGGAGGATAATCCTCGTCCGTTCTTCAAGCCAAGTTTGGCGAATGGATTTGACTCTGTTTCCGCATCTGACATGACTTTTGAGCCGACCACAGTTGAGGGCTATGCTCCATTTGAAATTTCTCAGAGGGGGCGGCTCGTCGCTTATGCTACTTATGGTTTTTATAAGTATTTACATTTTGATGGTAAAGACAATTCAATCACTGATCCTGATGCAAAAGACGCTGACGGAAATCTAATAGGAACTGTTAGCGGCAAAGTAACTCCGGCTGGTCAGAGCGGAGGTGTTGGACTGAAGTATTGGCTTAAATCCGTGGATCTTATTGGCGGAGAGACTTTGGTTCTAAATGGTGCACTGGGAGATTCTGATTTGGGAACGACGGAGAATATCAGGCTTCAAGAGCGATTTACCCTTTCGGCAAGTCTAGGAGGCGCTGGGAACTTGGCGATAGCGGAAAATTCAACTGTGGTATTGGGTTCTCCTAAGACTATATATACGATTAATTCAGTTACGGCTGCGGGAGATGTTTCTTATAACAAAGCGACTTCCAACGCTTATACTGGATTCACATTAGTTGAGCCGGATGCTGTATTGATTGCAGGCATTGATGGAGCTCTTGGGTCTTCCGATATGTATACGAGCAGCCTGCAACTTAGAGAAAAAGCGTCTTTCTATCTTCAGAAACACGTGCAGGATGTTGGCCATTTGAGCGTCGAGGCTGGTGCCGTGCTTGACTTAACAAATGAGCCCAATTTAGATGTGATAAGTGGTACTAATACTTCTCTCAATTACGAGGCCGATTGGGGGGATGCAGGAGGAGAGTTGATCGTTCACAACACGCTACAGTCTGGTAGTGAACAAGCCTCAAGTATTATTTCTGGCAATGTTGTTGGCGCCTCAGATTCCAAGTTGATAGTCGATAGTGGACAAATGACTATTAACTCGGGAAATAAGGATTTCCAAGGCAAATTTGAGTTGAAAAACGCCCGTGGAGTTTTGAACGATCAAAATTCACTAGTGAAAGCTCTTGCAAGTATCTCTGCTGGCTCCTCTTTGTACTTTAACAGCTCACAAGTCCCTGTTACGAGAGAAATAGATCCTAGAAGTACAGCGTATATCCGCGCTATCCAGAACGCTGGTGATGTTTTCCTTTCTGGGGGAGATGCTAAGGTTGGAAACCTCAATCATGTCAATATTTCAGAAAATTACTCAGGGGATGCTAGTTCCGTTATTCACTACAGAGGTCTTGTTCAAGGTCCGGGCAATTCTTACGTAGATGTTGTCCACTCTTCTACAGCCACTGGTACGTCTACCGTTTCTTTCGGAGATGATCACAGCAAGATTCCGGTTAGTGGTATCTTTAAAGAAGCTCGTGGTGAAAAAACTCTGAAGAGCGAAGGTATTCCAATCTTCGTCATTGCTGATAAGGGAATTGAAGGAAATCAGCTTCGGCTTGAGATGCAGCCTTTCGGTGTTGTTGCTAAAGACAATGAGGCCTATAAATGGATTTATAGTCTTGGTTACAACGATGAAGAGCAAGGTTCGCAAAGAACTTGGGTGCTCTATAACTCGGATGACAAAGATCACTATGAACCCTTAGTACCTCCGAAGGAAGAAGAAAATCTAGTCCTCAGACCGGAAGCTGGTGCTTACGTAGGGGCGTCTCAATCTTGGGCCAAGATGCACTTGAGACTGCACGACCGCTTTGGTCAGGCTTACTACATTGACCCGTTTGACGGGGAAGAAAAGCCTGTAGCAGCTTGGGTCCGTCAGGTTGGTTCTCACTCTCACTTCCGCATGGCGGGGGGACAGAGTAAGACTCATTCCAACACTGCCGTTACTCAGATCGGTGGCGATTTGCTGAGAAACGAATTTAACGAAGATTGGAAGTATATAGGCGGTGTCTTTGCCGGTGGTCTCTACAACCGCTCTGACAGCCGTTCTTGGGATAGCGCAAAATCCCGCTCAGATGGTTACTCCTTGGGTATCTACGGAACTCTGTACACAGGCAATAGTCCTGATGACGGTTTCTATGTTGATAGTTGGCTGCTCTTCGGTCGTTATGACAACAAGATTTGGTCAGATGAAATTTCTCCGTTCAAATTCAAATCTCACGGCTGGGTTTGGTCGGTTGAAACCGGTTACACCATTCCGATCGGAGAGAGCGGAACGAAGGATTACAACAAGCTGATTTGGACATTCCAGCCGGAAGCCCAATTAGTATGGGATGGCGTTAAGGCCAATTCTGCTAATGACTCCTTCGGGACGAAATATCGCCAGTTGGGTACTGATAATGTCACGCTTCGAGTCGGCGCAAGACTACATGCTAACTATATGAATAAGGGCCTGGGATTCATTGAAGGCAACTGGATTCATAACAGCAAGAAGGCCGGCGTTCAAATGGGCACTGACAAGGTCTATATGGACGGCGGGAGAAACCTCGGGGAATTCCGTATGGGCTTAGAAGGCCATTTAAGCCGCAACACGCTTGGCTGGGCAACTGTTGGCGTACAGGCCGGTAAGTCCGGATACCACAACGAAACCGCTCAGATCGGCATCAAGTACATGTTCTAAGCAAACGCTGAACGCATAGCTGATGGAACGGCGCGGAATAGATTCCGTGCCTCCCATCCCGACTCGTTTACCTAACAGAATAAGCATCATGAATACTAAAACGACATTATTAGCAGCTTCGGTCTGCGCATTGAGTTTGGCTCTGAGCGGCTGCGCATATGACCATAAAGACTATCCGAGAGAAAGCTGGTTTGTTCAGCCGACAATCGTGATAGAAGCCGATCAATTCAAGAAAGTAGAGGAACCGCTAAAGGTTTCGCTGGTTGTAAATTATCTGTGGGAAGGTCGTCCTATCGTGACGGAACCGTTTGATAAACGTCCAGCTGACTGGCGCGAACACTACGGTCTCTGGCTCGCTTCCGAACGCTATCTCGAACAGACAGGTCTCTTCAAAATCGTGAAGGAAGACGAGGAAGACAGACAAGGCGAAGTGGTAATTGATTTGACCCGCGCAATGGATCCGAAGACAAAGGCTGCGATTGAAGCCAAAAAGGCGGATCCTGACAATCATCCGGAAAAGATCGTCTATGAATACGACATGACGATGAAGATGACGGTCAAATTAAAAGATAAGCCTGAACTAGAAGTTTCTCCGAAGACAGATCATATGTTCATAGGCCATGAAGACTCCAAAGAAAAAGAAGTCGGCCAGGATCCGAAGCGTTTCACGTTTTCGTATTTCAACAATATGGATTTCCACACAGAATTTGTCCGCCGTTTCTATAAGCAGATGGTCTTTAAAAGCGTGAAACAGTTGGAGAACAAACTGCCTTGATTTCTCAAGGCAGTTAGAAAAGTTTTATTTAATTTGTAGCACTTAGACCACTTCAAACTCGAAGCTGTCCCCTCGGTCGACTTCGTGGGTCGGAGCCTTGATAAGAAAATCAAGGCTCAATTTTTTTTTCAAAATCGAAGTATTTGTTCTATTTGTTCGTTCCTCCAAACGTGAGTATACGTCTAGCATCTTCCTTAATCATTAAGGCTGCGTGAATTCATTTTTTGGTAATAATTTGAACCGCTTTGCTGAAGGAGGGTGGCTCTGACAAAAATTATCGCAATTTCAGACGACTCTCACGAAAAATATGGAAGGCCTAAGCAAAACGCTTATTAATCATTCTTCCTTGTCAAATGAAAAGCATTTTGAAAATTAAAAGTGAAGAAAGTTAAAGATTCTTAATCTTTTAGTCGAAATTTTAAATGGGACTAACCCAAAGATAAGGATTGGGTGAATTTTTGTTTATTTTTAGATAATCTATGTTTCTAGTTGAATATAAATAAAAAATTCTCTTCGATTTCAAAAAATTCAAGACTACCCCGTCTGTTAAAATCTTCCTATAAACATAAAGAATCCCAAGGAAATGAATAAACTGCCGACACTTGTTTGTTTAGGGGTACTGACTCTTTTGTCTTTTGATGTCCAAGCACAAATAGTTAACCCTGCTCTCTCTCCTTCTCTGGAGCGTGATGTTACACTGCCTCAGCGAGATGTCCGCCGACTCTTGAATGAAGCTCAAAGAAGTGATCTTATAGAGCAAGAACGTGAAATTAGAAGGCAGGCAAAAGAAGCAGCAGAAAGAGCACTTTCAGCCTCAGAGTCTCAAAAATTCGGAGATGGCATTCGTTTCTTTCTTCGGTTCATTTCACACCGAGTCAGATTTTGACGGATGAAGAAACACTCGAAGCAGTAAAGCCATTTGTGGGTAAGGTTGTCACAGGTAAAGAGCTCACAGCAATGCTTGAGGCGGTTAACCGCCTTTATCGCCAAAAAGGCTACGTAGTTTGCCAAGCAGTTCTTCAGCCCCAGAGAATTTCTAAGGGCGTTTTAATGATTACCTTAGTCGAAGGTAAAACCGGAGCAGTTTCTTTAAGTTCAGCAATAGAAGGAAAAGAGTTTAAAACTCGAGGCAGTTATATCCTGAGAGCCTTTGATCTTGAAAAAGGTAAGGTCTCTAATTACCGGGAAATGCTGGATGATTTGGTCAAGTTCAACATGACCAATGACATTCAGCTCTCAGTGGACATGAGAGCAGGGCAAGAACCGGAAACAACGGACTATGAGATCTTTGTACAAGAGCCCGATCCTCGTACCTTTACTTTGTTTTCGGATTCTTCCGGCTCTAAATCGTCCGGCCGTTACCGCGGTGGCGTCAGCTTCACGGAAAGAAGTCTGTTGGGGTGGCGTGATCGGCTTCAGCTGATCGGCGTGTTTTCCCATGGTTCAAGAAGCTTTATGGGTTCTTACTCTGTTCCGCTCAATAGTTTCGGAACACGTTTGACCGCAAGTTACTCATACGGCCGCGTAAAAGTAGTTGACGGACCGTCCGAGGACTTCGATGTCAAAGGACATTCTCAATATCTGTCATTGAGACTCGACCATCCTTTGTATGTGACTTCGACCTCAAAACTTACAGGCTATCTGCAGGCAGCCCGTCAAACCTCCGAAACTGAAATGTTTAATGTTCTGACAGTCAGCGATACTTCGGTGAAGAGCCTCACAGCCGGCCTGGAGCAGCTTTGGCTGAAAGAAGGCATGACGCTCTACGCCAACGGTCAATACATTGAATCCTGGCTGAAAGACTACACATTCGATAACGCCTCCCGTTACCGCCGTCTGGCAGGTTATTTAACTTGGGATCACCGGCTTTGGAAAAATTGGGGTTACACCGTAAATGCGGGGGCACAAAGATATCTTGGAGGCGGTGAAATGGCTTCCGGAGATTCTTTCTATTTAGGGACTTCTTCAGGCGTTCGTGGTTATGAGAATGACACGATCTCTGCTTACAACGGCGCCTGGATTAATTTAGAAGCGAAATACCACTTAGACGGGAAGGGCTCCAACGTGTTTGCCTTCCTCGATGCCGGGCGATTGAGCGGAGATTCGCCCTATAAAGATAAAAGCTTGGGCTCTGTCGGCATCGGAGCCTCTTGGAGACCGGTGGATTGGCTGATGAGTTCTGCCACTATCTCCTTTCCGTTTAAGAGAAATGTGGGTTCGGAACACGTGAGCAAAGCACGATTCGATTTCGTGATTAACGCTGTTTGGTGAGAACACTATGAATAAGGTCTATAAAGTTATTTGGAATGTTTGCCGAGGAATACACGTTGTCACGGATGAGAATCATCGTGCTCATGGCAAAGAAGCCTCATCGTTAATCGTCCCTGTTGAATTATTGGTTATGGAAGCCTCTTTATTAACGCTTCCTTTAACAGCGGTCGCAGAGGCGTTGGATCATGCGATCACTGTGGATCCTAATTGGACGGGAACGACGATTACCAGTTCACAAAACAATCCATTTAGTGAATTTTGTCGACAACAAGATTTCCGTTAGCGGAACAGTTAACGCGTTAAAAGGAAGTAAGGTCGGAGGAAATCTTTACTTTGTTTCTCCGCAGGGAATGATCGTCGGTAAAACCGGTGTGATCAATGCCGGAAGTTTGACGGCCGTGATTACCACGGACGATGCCTATAAAAAGTACAGTGAGTTATCAGATAAAAAACTTCCTTTAGGTTTAGGACAAAAGGAAGAAGAAGCCCTCGCAACGCTGCAGAAAATGCAGCAGGGCGAAGTTCCTCTGAATCCTGCGGGCGTTATTACAGTTAACGGAAGCATCAATGCAGGTAATCGAATCACGCTTGCTGCTTCCCAGATCCATTTAGAGTCCGGCGCAAAGCTTTCCAATTTGGAAACGGATTTCAAAGACCTCGTTCATATTAAAGAAGGTCAGAACGTCGTTACTCAAAGTTCAGTATCTGACGCTATGGTAACCCGCGAAGCCGATGACGGCTCAGGCGATATTCTTTTATTGGCAAGAAGTGATAGTTCCGCGACCGGCTCTATTGCAGGATCCGTTACGAAACAAAAAGTCGAAGCAAAGATCAAAGTAGCAAATGGTGCTTCCGTTAAATCACGAGAAAACGTTAAGGTTTCTTCAATGGCCGGAAACGGTGTCTATGACATCAATAAGAGTCTTCGTCCATCGGGTTACGAGCAGCTTTCTGCGGAAGAAAAAGCTAAAAAAGATCGAGAAATCGGCCATTTCGTTTCTGATGGTAAACACAAGCTCTTGGATGTATCTTCCGAGATCAGGATTGACGGCGTTATCACCGCAGCTAAAGATCTTGACGTGAATTCCGTCGCAGAGAACCGTTTGGTTAAATCTTCTACGACAATGGCTGACCTTTCGACAGGTTTGACATTAGAGATTTTGGGTACGGCCACACCGTTTAATGAAGCGGTTTATTACGCGGACTTAAAAACGTCCTCTCTAATCAGCATCGGAAATGAGGCAAGTCTTTCTGCCCGACAAAACTTATCTCTTGACTCTGTTGCAGATACCAAACTTGAAGCGGGAACTTCGACGAGTCTCTTTAACCTATTCAATACCGAATCAACCCAGAAGGTTCCTTCAATCGCGGCAATCGTCGCGCTTGCTGACAGTTCGAGCACAGTCAACGTCGCCGGATCTTTAAAGGCCAGAAAAGACTTGAGCATCACTTCAGCGGACGACTTAACGGTTGAAGCCTCAGCAACGGCCGCAGCAAAAGAAAGCAAAGCGGTTCAAACTTCGATCCTTGTTGCCAAACTCAAAGGTACGTCTGACATAAACGTTCAAAGTTCGGCTTTACTGGATATCGTAAAAGATGCTGGAAAAGTCGAAATTTCCTCGAATCAAAACAGTTCTGTTAAAACCGAATCTTCAGTCGTTGTTCAGGATGGCAGTTACGGCGGTTTAGCTTTCAACTACACTGAATTGGATACGCATTCGAACGTCCTTCTGAACACCGGATTCACAAACGAGGCTTTGGAAGCTTCGGTTACAGCTAAGAATGTCACAGAAGATCTAACCATTAAGGCAGATAATGCTGTCGGCGCTTCCGGCATCTCAAAACTTCTCTATGACACCATCGGTGCGGTATCGAGGGACTTTGTTGCCGGACTCATGGGGCAGGCAGGTCAGGGCGTAGATAGCAAGTTTGATTCGACCAAATTTAAACTTGGCGGCGCGGTTGGCGTTGTCCTCGGATCCCAAACTTCTTCTGTCATCGTTAATACTCCGGTGATTGAAGGCCGCTCCATCGGTCTTCAAACAGCAGGCAACTTAAACCTTTCCTCTGATGTGCTCTTACGAGATCATCATTATCTGGTGACTTCTAAAGTTTCTTCCGCGGCGCCGGAAGGAGAAACGAGCCAAACGAAACTTCAGGGTTCTTTGGCAGTTTTAGTCGCGCTCTCCGGAGACGAAAAAGAAGCCGTTCGATCAATCCTCGAAATCGGCAATGATTCCGTGCTTAAAGCGAACAACGGACAACTTGTCTTAGATTCGGAAGCCGAGATTGAGTGGAATCGTCTCACCAAGATGAAGGAAGATTTCGCTAAGGCTCGTGATCGACTCAAGGCCATTTTTGCTCATGAATTCAAAGATCAATGGGCAAAAGTCGAAGAAGCATTTGACAAGGTCGACGCAGACTTCAACAGTGTCAGCGACGCTAATCTTTCTTTTATCGAAAAGATTAAAAAAGTCGGAACCTCTTTCGGAACGCTGGGAACAGCTTTAGGAACTTTCTTCGGGGAAGTAAAGGTTATCGGTTCGGCGGGGGCAGAGACGGGCAACGTGGTCATGAGCCTGCTTGAGTTCATCAAGCCGACCAATTATTTGAATGCTTACGCTGCCGCAGCAGGAGATGCCTCATCCGATAATTCCGCTTGGAGTGCGACCGGGACGGCAATGGTCATTAACCAGAAGACTGCTTCGTTGTTAACTGTCGGCAAAAATACAGGGATTGCAGCCCATGGCCTGCCATCCGCTGACGCTCAAGAAAGTAAAAACAAGGGGAATCTCGTTGTTCGTTCTAATACTTTAAATGAAAGTTTAGTTTTGGGCGGAAAGGCTGCGACGGTATTCGGTATTCCGATACCGGATATGGAAAAAGCCAGCGCGCTCGGTGCTACGGTGGTTTACAACCAGCTGACATCTTCCAGCCGCTTAATCGTCCGAGAAAATGCTCAGCTGACTGCGGACAATGTTGCACTCCTTACAGCCCAAGACAGTATTTACGGATTAACCATCGGCGCAGCTGCCGACGTCAATAAAGGTGATTTAAGTCTGGAAGGTTTAGCGGCTGTTGCCGTAACCAACGGAACTAACTTGGTTTGGCTCGATGACGAGTCCTCTTCGGTCGAAGTCAGCGCTAAGCGCGATGACGACGTACAAACGATTGCAGGCGCTGTTGTTGTAGACATATCCGACAATGCAAACAAAGCGGCCGGCGCCGGCATTGCGGTGAATGCCGGTAAGTTAGGCAATGAGCTCAGAGTTAAAGACAACGACGTTATTGCTGAGCAAGATCGTTCGCTCTATGACGCGCAAGGTTTCTTAGAGGCTTCCGGCGCCGATGGTAAGGTCAATTTGCTGGCCTCCGAAGACCTGGCCATGAACGCGATCGGCGTTGCAGGCGGTGTCGGCGTATCCGGCCATAGCCCGGAATCCAATGATCCTCCGGGCAAAATTTCACAATTCTTCTCCGGCCTCGGAGACAAAGCCACTTACGTTAAGGAAGGGCTGAGCTTCTATTTAGAAGAAGGCGGCCCGCTTTTAGCGCAGAAGGCCAATGGTTTAGGACATTCGATCAGAGACAAATTTAACCGTAATCAGTCTCAGAACGATCCGACCAGCTCCTCGATGAGCGGAAACAATAATTCCAACCTTGCGCAAAACGGCAGTACTGCAAGTACCACGAGCAGTTCAACTTCGGGTGTGGCCCAGGGCGGAACTTCTCAGTTCCAATTAGGTGCTGCAGGAAGTGCCGCTTGGAACGACACTGACACGGAAAACGAAGTCAACATCGAGGTCGGTAACTTCCAAATCAAAGCGCCGGAAGAAGTCTCGGTCGATGCGGTCACGGATAAATGGGTCGGCGCGTGGGCCGGCGCTGCTGGTATTAACTACATCTCTGAACTGAATGCGGCAAATTATGCCGCCGGCATTGCAGGCGCTGTTGCCGGAAACACCGGAAACTACAAGACGGCAGTCAATATCGATGCAACGAAGTTAAATTCTCAGGGCTTAAAGTTCAATACGGACTTAAAGAAACTGAATATTCGTTCAGTGTCTGACGGTACGACGGTGGCAGAAGGCTTGGCCGCAGCCTTGTCGTTAGGTGCAGCTAAATTCAGCGGGGCTTTCGATGCAGGAGTTTCTGCCAATCTCATCGGGAATACGGTTTCTACAAACGTTAAAGGTTTGTCTCAGTTAGACGGGTCTGCGTTTAATACGGCTTACAACCAAGTGAGCTGGGTCGGAGACAATCAAGTCACGGGCGGCATCGGGTTCTCTTTCGGCAAAGGCGGCAATACCGGCGCTAAGTCTTTCGGTGGTTCTTTGATTTTTGCCGTGGCAGACATCGACAACACCGTTTCTTCTGAATTTGCCGACAGCACTCTGAAACTCGCCGGAACCAGCGCCGTTCGAGCCCTTTCCGATATAACTCAAGTTACGACTGCTGTTTCTTCTGCCGTGACGACTGGAGAATCATCCTTTGCACTTTCCGGCGCCGCGGCAAGCTCCGAGCTGACGAATAATGTTTCAACGACGCTTAATGGACTCAGTATTTCTGTAGCCGGAGAGGGCGGATTTGAAGTAGCGGCGCGTTCTTCCGGCGGTCAGGAAGCCGATGAATTTGAAAACCTCGCGGATCGCAAATGGTATGTCGACAATCTCGACGAGCTCAGCAATGAGTCTTATTTTAAAGATGCCGGATTAAGAACATCACCGGATGCTGAAGAAACGGGCAAAGATAGTTCAAAAGAACAAATCCAGAACCTTGGTGATTTATACGATCAGGCCGGCAAGATGAAACAAATTACCGTCGCAGTTTCTCCTGCGATTGGTGCCGGAGGCTCCTCCGGTGGCGCCGGTGTGGTTGTGAATCAGATTCACAACCAATTTGCGGTAAACGCCTCCGGAACCGTCATCAATACCGATAACTCATCTTCTTCCGTTGTTTTAGATGCCAAAGATGACGCCTTTTCTCTCGGCGTAGCCGTTGGTGTGGCCGGAGGCAAAGGCAAATTCAACGCGGCAGGTTCGGTTGTTGTATCGAACGTCGATCAAGGTGCTTCTGTTGTCGTTAATGATTTGACCTCGACTGTTAATCGTTTAAATGTCCATGCCGACAGTAAGGCAACAACGGTCAATGTCGGAGGCAACTTCGGTGTTAATGTCGGCGACGGAGCGATTGGAGCTGTCGGGGCTTCTGTTGTGGTGGCTAACACCGACAATAAAGCTTCTGCGGATGTTGACGGTCTGAATCTTTCTTCCGTACAGTTCAGTAGCTCTAAATTAGATATCGTCGCGGCTAACCGTGCCTCAGCTTGGGCGGCCGCTGCGGACGGAGCAGTATCGGTTTCCGGTTTAGGTATTGGAGGTGCAGTTGCGGTTAATCGCGTTAAGAACGATGCGTTAGTCCAATTAAAGAATTCAAGATTAACGGGACTCAAAGAGGTCGATCTTCATTCTTCGGATACCGCAGCCATTTGGACGCTTGCCGGAAATGTTTCCGTTGCAGCGAAAGGCAAAGCCGGTCTCTCAGGAGCAGTGGCTTATGCCTCTTCCCGCAGCTCTCAAACTCAAGCGCTTGTTGACAGTGTGGTGATTGCTCAGCCGGATGGTTCAAATAATCTGACGGACTTCACAACTGATGCTCAAGCCGATGATCATATTTCAACGCTTGTACTGAGTGTCGGTGTTGCCGGAGGCAATGTGGGTCTGTCGGGAGCAGCCGGAACTAACGAAATTAATCGATCCGTTAATGCTTCTGTCAACAACCTTTCGACGGTTCAATACGCAAAAGACCAAACCACCCAAGGGGTCAAGGATCAAGCAGCCAAAGCGTTAAATGCCTTATCTGTTCATGCTTCAAGCAGCACTAATATTGATAACCTTGGCATTGTTGCAGGAGTGGGTGCTCAAGGCGTCGGTATCGGAGTCGGTGTTGCTGTCAACCGAGTCAACACGGATACGACAGCAACTCTGAGTGCTTCGGATAAACAGAGACTTGTTTCTTCCGATACTCTGACGGTATTGGCCGAATCCAATAACGACATTGATACGATCGGAATAGGCGGAGCCGGCGGCAGTAAAGCCGGTGTCACGGCTTCAACAGCTATTAATTTAGTCACGAACAACACCGCAGCTCGGACCAATAACTTAAATGCAGAGTACGCAGGGGCAGCCCTCATTCAAGCAAGAAGTGACGATACGATCGGAACATATGGCGGCCAACTCCAGGGTGCTCAAAATGCAGCTGTAGGAGCAACAGTCACGGTTTCAGAAAAACGCGGACTTACTCAGGTCGAAATCCTGAATTCCGACATCGTTCGTTCTGCTCAGGAAACTTCTTTGGTTCTGACAACTAAGGCAGGAGTTGATAAAGATGCGATCAACTCGAAGATTGTCGAAGATGTTTCTGTTGCTGCCTCGCTGAGAAATTCAAGACAGGACAAGACTGTTTCCGGATTAATGGTTGACGCTTCTTCTACAGAAACTTTTAAGACTTTCTACATTACCGGAGGAGGGGCCAAGGATGCCGCGGTCACAGCCACGGGAAACGTCAATTATCTTGGTGGAAAGACAGAAACGAAGGTTCAGTCCTCGAATTTGAATGCCGGTTCCGGCGCTCTGATGGTCGGAGCTTCTGACGCTGCGAACGTGGATACTGTGATTGCGACTGCGAGCGGTGCTTTGGGGGCGGCGATTGGCGTTGTAACGAATATCATCACCACTGATCATTCAACCGGTGTAGTAATTACCGGAACATCAACAGATAAATCTTCATTAACAGGTACCTCTGTTTCTGTTGATGCAGATGCTAAAGAAGGTATTTCTTCCTTACTAATTGCCGCCTCAGGTGCTCAGTATGCAGCGGTTAGTGCTTCCGTTAACGTGAATCGGCAGCTCTCGGATGTTTCTGCTGCAGTGGATCAGACGGAAGTGCTAGGTTCATTCGCGCAGAACGCAAATTATTTGGGCAGGATTACGACTTCTGCCATTACAGCTGCAGGCTCTCAATATGCTGCGGTACCGATCAGCGTGGTTATCAACTACGCTGATAATGCAGTTTCTTCTTCTGTAGCTCATTCGATCCTGAGAGCTGAGGGCCAGTCAGCTTCAGTGGGTGCGAATCGCATCTCGGAATTTTCTTCTTTGAACGTGACCGCTTCGGGAGCAATGTATGGAGCAGCCGCTGGGCTCGTGAACGTTAATACGATTGAAGGTGCGACATCTGCTGAAGTCAACGATTCGGAAGTTAAGGCCGGTCAGTTCAGCGTCAATGCAGAAAACGAAGACCATCTGAAAGTCACAGATGTTACTGCTACGGGTGCTATCGGAAGTTTGGGTGCTTCGGTCGTCGTTTCTTATTTTAAAGGCTCCTCGGCCGCTAACCTTCGTAATTCAATCGTTACAGCTGACAAACTCACGGTTTCCTCTCTTCAGGATCATTACGTTAACGGAACGGTTGCGTTTGCTTCCGGCGGTATCGGAACGATCGGTGCAAATGTATTCTCGCTGGTGATCGGTTCGGGAGACAATCCTTTCGCTTCAAACCGTCAAGATCTTGGCAGCGCAGAAGACACAGTTAATAAATATCTGTCCGATTACGCATCTTCAGGCACCGGATCTCTCGGCTTTATTACTGAGAATGATGAGCTGACTCAGGAAGAAAAAGACAAAATCGTCGGTTCGGCCGCAGCGGCAGACGCAAGCGTGTCCTCGGGAAGTGGGAATGGAACTTCCGTTGTGGTGTCGGGCAATTACCTGACGGTTGGAAGCAGTGATGTCTCTGTTAAGGAAGATTCAAAGGCAGGCAGCATTGACGTTACGCTCGGCAGCGGAAGTGCCGGTGCAGGAGTATTAGCGGCCTCTGTCATTACGTTGCGCCGTCATTACAACAATAAAGTTAATCTCAGCGGCAACACGATCACATCAAAGGATAACTTTAACGTTCTCAATTCACTCGAAGGTAAGACCAACCTTGAGGCGATCCAAACTTCGCTGGCTCTTGCCAGCGGAACTGCAGCTTATGCGGACGCCGAAATCACGGGCGGCGCTTCGACGATCTGGGAAGGCAACGTTTCCGGAGGAATTAAACTCGAAGAGCCAAAGCCTGACGGCAGTAAAGATGAGGGCAATAAGGCGGAAGAGAATAAACCTCAAACGACCAATCCCGTATTTGAGATTAAGACGGAAAATAAATCAGAAACCCATCTGAAGTCCTTCGGAATTACGGTTGCGGCAGCCTCCGGCGGCGGAATGGTCGCAGAAATTCGTGATAAAAGCCGTGTAGAAAGCCAAGTTCTGAATTCAAGGATTAATTCTTCGTTTAATGCCTCTGCAGTTCGTCAGCAAAAACTCTTTGCCGAATCGACTGCAGGCTACGGCGGCGCCATCAACGGAGTAGGTGCGCTAGCAAAGGTCTATGACGGAACCGATGGTGAGATTTCAACTCGAACGATCTTTAACGGAAATACAGCCGGCGGCGACGTCAGTCTGACCACAAATAACCGTCCGGATATCACGGTTAAGAGTTACGGTGCCGGAGCCGGAGGCCTCGGGATTGGTGTGGTTCAGTCGATTGCCGAAACCCGAGGTAAAGTCATTTCCGAAGTGACTGGAAATGTATTTAGTCATGCTAATTTGACAGTGGCAGCCGGTGCCGGTCTCGGAGATGAAAGTGGAGCCTTAAAGATGAGGGCCGACTCTCAAACCTACGGCGGCGCCATAATTGCCTCAATCCCCGTGAATACTTCCGAGCTTACCAATTCGAATCAGGTAGAAAGCAAGATAGAGCTTTCAGGGGATTCTTCTTTGAAGGATTTCACTTCGGTAACCGAAGGCAATGCTGTTTACTTGTCTAAGACAACAGCAGGAACGGGCGGAACGATTGCTTCGGGCAATAACTCCGCTGAAGTGAACCATAAGGTTTCAGTAAAGAGCGAAGTTTCTTCTGTGTCCTCAGTGGTCGCCAAGAATGCCGATGTAACCGCTTCCAACAAAGAGAAGGCCACTGTCCTCGCCGACAGTGCCGGAGGCGGAATTATTCTTGCCGAAGGCACGAGCTTGGATGCAAATGCTGCTCAAGTGAAACATACAGACCGATCTAACACCTCTCTAATAGTTAGCGGCCGCTGGAATGTTAAGGATGCAGCTTCTTTTGTGACCTCTGGCGAACATAACATCGGCATGAAAGCCGATAACACTAAGGGAGCACTGGCAGGCGGCAGCGGCGCTTCGCTGATCAATGACATGCTCGGCACCAATAAGGTTGCGATCGGCGACGACTCGACAGTGAACGCCTCAAGTCTCATTGTCGGGGCATCCGATAACTGGGATCTTCATGCGGCCGAAGGAACGTATGCCGTTGACTCCCGTGTTTACGGAGCATTTGTCGGTACGGGCATTAAAGCAAGCAATACAGAAAACCGTACCCAACAGGTCGATATCGGTAAGAATGTGGTATTGACCGCGGATGATTTGACCATTTCTGCGAAGAATGTCGGAAGAACGAGTCTGAAGGTTCGTGCTCAAACGGCCGGCGCCGTGGCCGGTGTGACAGCAGAAAACTTCGAAACCCTAAATACTCAAAATAGAATTAACTTGGCCGACGGTGTGCGTTTAACTGCTAATAGCGCCGAAGGCACGCTGACGATTGCCGCCTCTTCTGACGAAGATATTGAAGCACAGAGCGTCGGAGATGTTCAAGGCGCAGCGGTAGCCGGGGCAGGAGCCAAGGTTTCCTTCAACCAAAATCGCGCCAATGAAGTAAATGTCGGCAGCGGTTCTAACATTTTGTCGAAAGGCAAGTTGGCGATTAGAGCAGGCAGAGATGCTGACGGCTCGAACTCTCAGTTTGATTTAGTGAGCTATGCCCACGCTTATAGCCATTCTGCCATCGGCGGAACGGATTCCGAAGTATCCGACAGTCTGAACCTCACGAACAAGCTTAATCTCAACGGAGAAATCAAATCTTGGCGTGATACGGAGCTTTACGCACAAAGCGGAGATGTTTCCACTGAAGAAACAGCACGTTATTGGTTCTGGACGTCTGCCTCGGATGCCGGCGAAGTCTCGATTGCTTCGACGGCCGCTGGAACAAAATCCAAGAATCTGACCACAGACAATAAGATCCAGGTCGGCGGGCTTGTCCAAGCAGGTGTGAATACCAAGGCGGATATTCGGATCAGCGGAATTGCTTCGCCCAACGAATCAGGAGTGACCCTGGATTCACAAAATCCCTTAACAATCACAAAGACCGGCGTTGATGATGAATCCGTCAGCGGTGTGAAGGGAGAATCCCTGACGAACATGTACTGGCAGCGTCATGAGGAACTTCAGAAAGCGATGCAGGATTACGGCACGACGAATCCTTCCTTGCTCGCTGCTTACAAGGCCGAAGACGAACTGCTTCTTACGACAATGGAGCAGAAGGGCCTTTTGATCCGGGGAGAGAACGGTAATTTCTCGCTTATTGATCAGACAAGCCGCCCTTATGTCCAAATTTCCAATGTCACAGTCTCGGGTGGAAATATTTCTGCCTTCACGGATAGCGTGACCGGAGGAGGTTCTTTAATCGCTAAAACCGCTGAGGGGATCAATATTGATAACCAAGCCACAGTGGCATTGAAGCTGAGCGATATCCAAATTTTGGATAAAGGCGGCGAATTTAAGCTGAACGATCAGGTTGTCACCGATAAGACAGGCGCCTTGAGTTCATTCCGTGGCCAGTTAACGACGTCAGCTAATTCAGAAGCTCCGTCAATAAAGGTTAACTCCGCTTACAACGGATCGGTTCTAGTTACCTCGAACGGTAAAGAGCAAAGAATCAATCCGGATACCAGCATTGATATTTCCGGAAAACTGATTAACCGGGCAGGAAATATCTCTGTACGCAGCGGAGGCGATGTTTACGCTGATAAAACAGCATCGATTTCTGCCGGAGGTTCTTTAGGAATCACGGCAAAAGGTTCTATTACTCAGTCTTACAGAGGAGGATTGTTTAACGTCGGAGGCTCTGTTGAAGAGCTATGGAAAGACGAAGTCGGAAGCTTAGGCACCCAATCCTCAGTCAGTTCAAATGCCGACCATGTGTACGGTCCGGGCAAACTTGGTAATGCAGACAATGGTCAAGCCGGAGACATGGTTGCCGGAGGAAGTGTTTTCCTCGCAGCCGATGCGATTAACTTAAACGGCTACGTTCAAAGCGGTTATGCGAAATACGGTTTGACTTTGTCGGACACAGAAGTCGACAAGAAGATTTCTTCTATTAAGGCAAATTGGCAGGCACACGGATCACCCTCGGATGTCAACAGCAGAACACCGCAGTATGCCCTTCAGGAAGGCGGTCCTGTTTGGGATGAAGCTTCCAAGTCCTATAAGTATCAAGTCGCAGCCTGGTACGATCCGGTCAATGACAGGGTGATCGTCGATGACATTTCTCCGCAAGGCGGACAGATTTACATTACCGGAAGAGTGGCAAGCACAGGCGGCGGCCAATTGTCCGTGGCGAACGGTTCGGCAGACATCAATATCAAAGTCGGCAACCGCGACGTTCTGCTTGGAAATGCCGATACCGGCAATATTGAGGGCCTGATTCAAATCACAGATACAAACTCGGGATTTAAAGATTCCGATAAGCCCGATAATGCGATTGCTAAGGTTACCGAAATTCGTAAAGGGAACGCTGTTGCTTACTGGCTCAACTCCGACGGAACTAAAACGGCTGGGACCAAAGTCCTAGATAGTTCTTACGACCCCTTGACCGACCAGTTATATGGCTGGACCGACGGAAAAGGTTCAACAACGGTCACTACTCGATATAACTCCCAAAAGTTTACCGTTTGGGATGCATTTGATTACGGCGAGCCAACAAACTGGGCGTCAGTAAATACGACAACAGTAACAGATGCAGACTTAGCAAACGGCTCGACCATTTGGGTAGCAGACCGTCCTGAAGGAAAGAATGAGAATTTTGAGGCTTGGACTACACAAGTGAGCAGTTCGGAGAGCTCAACGGTTACTCATTGGACAACTTATAACACTTGGGTCCACTTCTCAGGCACACATCACACTCAGAAAGTTACGACCACTTCGACTTCGACGCTTTATTCCTACACGGTAAAGGCTGACCATCAAGTAGGTACGTCTTTCTTAAGCGGAACCAATACAATCGTGATTGAAAGCGGTAAGTCAGTCCTGCTCGGTGGTGCTGTGAATGCCCTGGGCGCTCTGTTGCCTTGATTGCAGGAGACAATATCCTCAATCAAAGCGGAGCCGCAGCAATAACCGGAGCATCTAATCTGACCTTGAAAGCAGATTCAGGATCAATTGGATCGGAAGGATCTGCTATTAAGTGGACAGCAGCCGGAAGTTCCGACAAGCAGTTAAATCTAACGGCAACCGCTGGCAAGTCTATTTATATTGATGCCAAGAATCTGAATTCGGGCGCAGCCGTTTCCGGATCCCTGAATGCCGGAGAAACGGTGTCTGCTGAATTCAGAGGCAGCGTTGACTTGAATTCGCTTTCCGGACAGAAGCTTTCTCTTGTTTCCCAAGAAGGCGGAATTAATATTAAGAGTCTGGATCACAAAGAGGCCTCTGATCTGTCGCAGCGTCTTGACCTGACTGCAGCAGGTGATATTTCTTTGAAATCTGTCGGAGATATTTCTGTTGGTCAGATCAGCACGAGTGGGGATGCCACAATTGATTCAGCCGGAAATATTTATGATGCGATTGATCGCTCGGATCGCGATGAGCGTTCGGCACAAAAACGCCTTGAAAGCTGGATTGAAGTCGGCATTCTGACGACTGACGGAACTTCTAACGAAGGGGCTCGGTTTGCTAAAGACGAACAAGACATAAAAAATGGTATTACTTCCGACTTTAATCGATATCAGGCTTACCTAAACCATGAGCAGGAAGCTAAAAATAGCGGTGTAAGAGCCTTAACAACTGAAGAGCAAAAGGATTTTGCCTCCTTGAAGTCCCGTTTCGAAGGCTGTTCTGCTGCCGAAGATGCGATTAACAAAGAAGCGAATACTCAAGGCTCGGCATTAAATCTTGTTCAAGCATCGAAAGGCAATTACGGCTGGACGCAGAACGAATTGCTCTTTGCAGTGTCTGAAGCCATCTTGAATCCCGATCCGAGCTATGCTCCTGAGTCAGGCGTTGCCAATATCAAAGCAGCAAACATTACGTTGAAGTCCGGCGCCGGAATCGGTCAGGAACTTGACGGTCATACGGCAAACATCAGCGATTTGGATGCTTCGACAGAAAAAGGCTTAAACCTCTACAAGCTTTTAGCTCGAGCAGAAGCTAACGACGTTACTTGGAACAAAGAAGCAGGCACTCTGACGATCAACTTGAAGAAAGCCTTTGAAGTCCATCAGAGCAGCGACACGAAATTAAATGCCGATGCAGTAAGCAGCATTTACCTACAGTCTGACTCTGAAAACACATTGAATCTCGGTTCCCTTTCTTCTCAAAACGGAGATATCCGCCTCACTGCTACAAATGGAGTCACTCTATCCGGAGAGGGTGCGGTTAAAGCTAAAGACTTGATCCTGAGAGCAGGGCTTGGTTCAATCGGATCTGCCGACAAACTTCTTAAAACGGCGATCGCAGGATCGGCCGTGTTCTCCGGCAACGGAGGCGTATTTGTTGATCAAGACGGAACGCTTAATCTCCAATCCGTGGCCAGCGGTAAAGATGTTGTACTGAAGGCTGACAATATCTATTCCGTTAAGAACGCGACAGGACAGGCCGGGCGCATCAGCGGTACTAATTTCGCTTTTGAGACAGCAGGGGACGTAGGTCGGGCAGATGCAGCTTTGATATTGGAGTCAGTCAATGACTTTAATGTTGTTCTGAAAGGCAAACCTCAGAATGTTTACCTTCAAGCTAATAGAGATTCTGAAATGTCTGTGTCTGTGACCGAAGAGACAGTTACTTCAAATGTTGAGATCTCGACGGAAGGTTCTCTGAAAGTTAAAAAACTTGTTTCAGAAAACGGAGAGATCGAATTTAATGCCAAAAAGACACTAACCATTGAAGAGATTCAGGCCAAAAGAGATGTGGAGGCTGAAGTTAACACGATCCACCTTAACGGAACAGCGAAGACCTCTGATGGTAATCTGACTCTTAAGGCAGGCTCGTCGCTTTCGGTCGCAGACCATTCCACCCTTTCAGCTTTAAACGGAACTCTTGATCTTTCTGCACCGGAAACGACTTTCGGAAAAGCGCTAACGCTGGAAGCTAAAAAACTCGGCCTTACTACAAGCAATGATATTTCTTTGACGGACAGCAGTCTAACTGCAGGAACAGACGGCCTTTCGTTAGTTTCTTTCGAAGGATCTGTCTCCATTAATGACGGCTCCTTAACGTCTCAGAACTCTATAAATGTTTCATCAGCTAAGGACACGACAATCAGCGGAACCGCTGTTTCTTCAGAAGGGAATGACGCAGAGGCCGGTGTCTTTTTGAGTTCTTCTGAAGGCGCAGTCAAAGTCAGTGACGGCTCGATCAATTCGAACGGTTCCGTCAAACTTTCTGCTGTCACAGACGCGCAGCTGACAAATGTTTCCGTATCGGCTAAGGGAACGGGAGAAGGCAGCGGAGTAGAAGTGAATTCCTCTCAAGGTTCCGTCATGATCGATGCCGGACAACTTGACTCTCAAAGTTCTATCCGACTTACTTCTGCAGCCGGCACACAAGTGATGGGAGCCGATCTAATCGCCGCCGGCACTGGGGAATCGGAAGGCTTATTTATTAACTCAAATGGAGGAGCGGTTGAGGTAACAAGCAATACAGTAAGTTCAGGCTCAGTTATCGACATTGCGTCTCAAAAGGATGCCAGTCTAACTGTTGAAAGTTTGAATGCAGCTGGCAAACTCGATGTCGAGAGTAAAGAAGGAAGCATCAACGTAAGTTCAGAAGCGAACGGCAACACAGGCGGTTTGCAGGCCGCAGCAGAAAACGGCTCTGTTACGTTGAAGGGGCTCAATGTCGATTCTTCAACTGATATTGATGTTCTGGCGAAAGATAGTATTTCCGTTACCGGCGGCTCCTTAAAGAACAAGGATGGTTCTAATTTGATCTTGGTGTCGAAAGAAGGCAATTTGAACCTTGCTCTGAATGAAAAGAATCTTTCCGCCGATACGATCACCTTAAAAGGAAAAGACGAACTTAATCTCACGGGTTATCAGCTTACAGCTTCCAAGGGCAATCTGGAGGTTTCTGCCGGCGGATTGAATATCAAGGATGCCTCTTTGAGCACTTCGACACCCGGCTCGGTTCTCCTCTCCGCTGAGGAAGGAAACGTTGATTCCAATAACAAGACCAGCATTGATTCTGCCGGCAGTCTGGAAGTGGGCGCAGCAGGCAAGGTCGATTTATCCGCAGCTAAAGTTGTATATTCGGAATCTGGAGCACTACGTCTGACAGCAGGTTCTACAGATTCTGACGCCCTTAAAGTGTTTGCTCATAAAAACAATACCTTTAAGGGCGACGAAGTCGTAATGGACAGCGCCGGAGGGTTGATTTTTGCAGATGAAGCCCCCATTACAGTTGAGGCTTCTTCCGGGAAAGCCGTCTTGAAAGGACAGAAAATTGATCTCAAATCCGGTTCTTCTGTTAAAGCTGCAGGGGAAGCAACTGTTCGCGGATACGACAGTCTGGTTCTTGGAGACAATATTTCTGTCGGAGGCAGCAGTGTATCTATCACCGGTGGCCAACAAGCCTTCAGCCTCGGAAATAATGTTTCTCTGGCAGCAACAAACGGTGGAATTGAAGTTTTGGCAGACGCCGACGCGACGCTTGGAGGATCGCTCAACGTGAATGCTTCCTTGAAAGATCCGTCTGCCGGAGACGAAGCTCCGATCCGGATCGGAGCTCAGGGAGTTTTAAACGTTACAGAAGACGAATTCGAAGTCATTGCTGAAAACGGCAGTGTCGATATCTTTGGCGGGAACGGTCTGAATATCAAGAATGATTTAACGATCGTTTCTGCGTCCGACAGCTCTTTAATCTCGGAACGTGGTTTAATTGATATCGGAAATAAAGCGACGGTGAAAGCCGGGACGCAAAGCGGATTAAGTCAAGAAAACCCGCTCTATGGAAAAGTCAGTGTCATCGCCGGAGACAGCTTTACTATCGGTGATGAAGCTCAAATCCTTTCTGACGATTTATTGGTTTCTGCCCAAAAGGATGTTCGATTCGGTGATAAAGCGACGCTCGTCGGTGCCACAGACGGAGTCACGGTAAGAAGCAGTGAAGGTTCGATCTACATGGGTGAGAACCTTACGGTGACTTCTAAGGCTGTCAAAACTTTGTTTGAAGCTGGAAAAGATATTGTGATCGATCGGGATGCGAAACTCGACAGCCAAGAAAATTCTGTGGTGTTCAGTGCCGGAGAGAATATAAGGTTCGAAGAAGACTTTACCGTTCATGGAAAAGGATTTGAACTCAATGCTCTAGGCTCGCTGCTTGTAGGAGACAGAGCAACGGTTCAAACGAAATTCGGAAAATACGAGACCGGTTCGATAGAATCTTTGCCGCAAACGTCTATTGACGTGAAAGGAGATGTTAGATTCGGGAATGATGCAACGTTCCGTACGACGATGCTGTCTATGAACGCGGGAGATGATGAAAATCACATGGAAGGAAATATAACTTTCGGCAAATGTGCTTCCATCCAAACTTCAGTTCTCGGCGCTGTTATTGACGCTCAAGGAGATATTGCTTTCGGCGCCGGCGCAAACATTCGGACCCAAGAAGATCAGGAAGATTCCTACGTCCGAATCTCTTCACGCGGCCAAACAAGTTTTGGAGAAAACGCATTTGTTACGTCTGGAACGAGCTTAGACATTATCGGCAACAAGGGCATTTTCTTGGATAAGGGCGCCGTTCTTCAATCGAAGCTTGAGGACGGCTCTAAGAACCATACGTCACTGGTTTCAGAACATGGCGACATCAGGTTGGGAGAAAACTCCGTCGTCCAAGGTCAAACGGCTTACATCCGAACTGGAGATGAGTCGGGTGTCGGAGGCGGTTCTATCGAGCTGGGAGATAATTCTCAAGTCAGCGCGAGAGACAACGTCAGCATGAATGTGACGGGAGACGTGGTTCTTGACGGACAATTCCTTTCGACTTCTCTCCATGAAACAGAAATCAGATCTTCTGAAGGTAATGTCGTACTTAAAGATGAATCGGAATTGATTTCTTACGGTGACGTGTATTTAGACGCAGCCGGATCTATAGATATCGGATCGGATTCCTTTATTTTTGCCGGTAATGATCCGGATGCTTCCAATCGAGTGGGTAAAAAGGATGTTTCCTTCACTGCCGGACAAGATGTCACAATCGGAAAGGGCACGGTTGTTCTGACTCAAGCTGACCTGAATATTGAAGCAAAACGGGGTTCGGTTGTTTTTGAAGAGGAAACAGCTGTTGGTGTCCTCAGTCCTTCTGAAGATGAGGAAATCAATCGTTTGACGGTTTCTGCAGGAAAAGACTTTACGATAAAAGACACCGTAATGTTGTTTGCTTCCGAAGAGGCTCAATTGAAAGCAGGGGGAAACTTCGAGCTCGGTCAAGGATCCGTCTTGGCTGGGGACGGTCTTGTGAAAGTAGAGGCCGGGAAAGATGTGTCCTTGAAACATGGCTCCGGAATTGAAGGATTCTCTTCTGACGGGGTGGAAAACCTCGAGATTCACGCGGAAAGAAACGTCCATCAAGACGCTTCTGCCGACGGCATTGCGTCCGATCGTCTGGAAGTTTCTGCAGGCGGATCGGTTGAGTTACTAGCTCAGAAATCAGCCAAGGATAAAGAGCTGGGAAATCGAGTTGATGAATTGATTGTATCTGCCGGTTCGGACATTAATTTGGTCTTGAACGGTCAGAAGCAGGAAATTCAGATTAATGAAGAAAAAGGCAATATCATCAACGGAAATCTGACTATAGAAAATTACAACGGTCCGCTTTCAGTTGGATATGAACTGACTGTTAACGGCCACGCTGAAATGAAAGCCGACAGTGTTTTACTTAAAGACCTTCAAGCATCTCAGGATATTTATCTCGAAGCCAACGGCGAAATTCGAGCCAATGAGCTAGCGTCCGGAGCGGATGTCACGATTGTCCAGCGCTCCGCAGATCCGTCTGCTGCCGTTGTGGTCAAAAATGTCGATGCCGGAGATCAGATCTTTGTCTTGAATGCTGGCGGTCCGATATCCTTAGAAAAATCTGTTTCCTGTAATTCAACAATGATATTTGTCTCTCAGGATGGGTATAAGCCGGATAGGAACGTTATTTCTTCAAGATCCAACAGAGTAGGGATTTTCGCGGCTGCACCGCAAATGCTGTCGGTGTTCGATCGCTTTGGTCGCGAAATCTCTTATCTCAGTAAGGATTCTTTGCAAGCTGACCAGCGCCATCATCATTATGCGTTATATCGTTATGGAGAAGACACGCATATGCCTGCTTCGCGTTTATTTTTTAACGGGTACAGAGCTGAAAGCGTAAGTCCTTCGAATGGTCTGATAAAAGAAGCTCTACTTTTTGTAACCAACCGGTGGCAGGTTAACATGGGAGAAGAGGGGGCCGAAGAGGAAACCGAAGACTGATGAAATGAGACCGAAAAGTCCGGTCTCCGCGGAGCTGACCTCCTCCTCTTCGTGTAGAGGAAGAGGAAAGAGGTCAGGAAGCCGCTGTAATCCGGGCTTCTTCCGATAATTCCGTTTTTTGGTCAGACGGCTTGGCTGAAGCTTTCCTTTTTTTGTATTGTGAGCGAATGATGGAATAAAGAATTAAACCGATTAGAATCATGCAGATTGGGCTTGAGAATATTCCCAAAAGCAATTGACCGACATCTCCTTGTACCAAGGCCAGGGCACGCGCTAATTCACTTTCAGCCATTGTGCCGAGTACCAAACCTAAAACCAAAGGTTCTCTGGGAAGGTTGAAGTGCTTCATTGCACATCCCAATGCTCCGAAACCTATCATGACCCAAACTTCAACAATTGAGCCGTTGACGGCGTACGAGCCGATCACTGCTAACGCAAGCACTAATGAGGCAAGGATGGGTTTAGGCATTGCCAGCAATTTGACGCAGTATTTGGCACAAAGGATTCCGATGGGAATGAAAGCGACATTAGCGATGAGTAAACTGAAGATAAAGCTGTAAACAGTCTCAGCATTCTCTTGGAAAAGCGTTGGCCCGGGCTGGAGTCCATGAATCATCAGCCCGGAGATCAATACAGCAGATACGGCGTTGCCCGGGATGCCTAACGTAAAGGCAGGAACGAGCGAACCGCCAACTACGGCATTGTTGGAAACTTCTGAAGCCAAAACGCCTTCAGGGCAGCCGGTGCCGAAATGACTCGGATCTTTGGCGGATTTCTTTGCGTCATCGTAGGCAATAAATGAAGCGATGGACTGGCCGGCTCCCGGGACGATGCCGATTATGATGCCAATGATTGAGGCTCTGAGAGTCAGCATTTTGTATTTCAGGATTTCTCTCATCGCGCGGATAATTCCAGAGCAGGAAACCGAACTTTCGACTTTAACGGCATCTTTTTCGTCTCTTAACATTGAGACAACTTCCGGAAGAGAATAGAGGCCAATTAATGCAGTCACTAGAGATAAACCGTTGAAAAGTTCCGGCAGATCAAAGGTAAAGCGCGCTTCCCCGGTAATCGGATGCATTCCTACAATCGAAAGTAAGAGACCAAAAATACCGGTGATCATTCCTTTAACAATATTCTTTTCTGAAAGCGCAGCGATGATGGCGACTCCGAAAAGCGCCATGATGAAATATTCCTGAGAGCCGAATTCCAAAGCCAAACGCGCTAAAGGAGGAGCAAGAAATAAAAGGGCAAAGACAGAGAGAATTCCGCCGATTGCCGAACCGATCGTAGATAACGCTAAGGCGCGAGAAGCCTGCCCTTTCTGAGTCATCGGATAACCGTCAAGTAGCGTGCAGCAGTTCGAGGGAGTTCCGGGAATATTTAACAGAATTGCACTGATGGAGCCGGCGTAACTTGAAGAGGCATAAATGGCACCGAGAAGAGCTAGTCCCATCGCTGGGCTCATGCTGAAAGTGAAAGGTACCAGAAGGGCAACGCCCATAGTGCTCGTAAGTCCTGGCAGAGAGCCCACGACAATGCCCAGAATTGTCCCTAGGAGAACCATCCCCAGCATTCCGGGTTCCAATGCTTGGAAAAATGCAGGAAAAAGTGCTGAAAGATCCATAGCTGCCCTCCTAAAAAGCCCATATCTCGCCGACAGGCAATCGTGTGCCGAGCAAGAGCGTAAAGAAGAAATAAACACCGGTAAGGAATAGAAGCGTTACTCCTAGATAAACCAATAGGCTCCTTTTACGGATGCATCCAAATCCGGCCATCACCAGTATTAAGAATAGGAATGTAGAGAGATAGTAACCGAGCAGCGGGACTGCGACTGCGTAAGTTCCAATTAACAGCAGAATTGTCAAGGAGAGAGGAAAACCCGGTCTGTGAAGCTCAAAGGAAAGAGATAGCTTTTCTGCTTTGAATTTTTTAAAGAGGGTGATTGCATTGAGTATCGAGAAAGACACGAAAAGCCAGCCCAAGAAGACCGGGAACTGTCGGGAGTCCGGTTCATATGAATAGCCTTTCCATAAGATCAGAGTTCCTGCGAGCAAAAGAAGAGTCGCTAGAAACGTTTCTTTTCGGATGTTCTCTTGTTCCATGATTGACTCCCGACAAAATGTTAGAAGAGGTTCTTGTTTTCTGAGACTAGTTTGGAGGTCTGAGAGACAATTCTTTGAGTTTCTTGGGCGTTTTTAAAGCCGATATCCAGCTTGAGTTTCTTGGTTTCAGCGATGAAATCCGGATCTTCGCAAATCCCTTTGATGCCGTTTTCTAACTTAGTTAATACTTCGGGACTTAAGCCTTTGGGCGCGCAAATGCCGCGGATGGCTGCGCCTGCAGGCGCGATATCTTTTCCGAAAGCTTCTTTGGCAGTGGGAGCGGAGGCTGCGGACTGGTCAGCGAATACCACGAGAATTTTAAGTCCGTTGCCGAGCTGCTTTTGTGCGGCAGAGAGTGTTGAAGCACAGAGGTCAACTTTTTTACCCATCAATGCTGTAAGTGCCTTACCTGAGCCGTTGAAGGGAACGAAATTTGTCTTAATACCAAGATCTTTTTCAGCGATCAGATGCTGGAGCTGAACATTAGACTGCGGACCGTCTCCGGCGACATTCAAAGTTTTGATTTTAGCTGCTTTGATGAAATCAGCTGCTGTTGTATAAGGACTGTCCTCGTTGACAACCCAGACAATTGGGTCAGATTGAACAGCTGCTATGAAGGTGAAATCATCCATAGAGAAAGGCACATTCTTACGCAGTTCCTTGATCATGATCATTGAAGGTAAAGAAGCTGCACCGATTGTGTAACCATCCGGTTTGGCTTTACTCAGAAGGGTCCAGCCGATTTGGCCGCCGGCTCCTGGTTTATTGTCAATGGTAAGAGTTTGACCGAGATGTTTTTCCGCGTATTTACCCATGATGCGAAGAAGGATGTCATTGCCGCCTCCTGCGCTAAAAGGAACGATTGTCAAGAGCGGCTTAGAAGGATAAATATCTGCTGCATAGGCTGAACCGGCGCCAAAGAGGCTTAGAGCGGTAAGAACAGAAAGGGAGGAAAGAAGGTTTCTGCGTTTCATGATTTTGTCCTTGGAATGGAAATAAAGTTTTGGGGATAATTTTGGTCAGAGCGTCGGATGGTCTTTGTCAAAAATTACTTTTCCATCGGCGACGATGGTCGGATGCCACATGATGAGATCGTAGTGACACGGTGCCTTGGTAACGCCGCCGAGGGTAAGGCTTGTGCCGATGCCGATATGACAGGTCCCGAGGACTCCTTCGTCTTCAAGCATGATTCCGCACATACGACACTTCGGATTCAAACCAATCCCGAGTTCTGCAATGTTGTAGCTGTTTTTGTCGGCGTGGCTGGCTAAATCTTTGCGAAGGATTTCTGCAGCCCTTCCGCCTTTGATTTCAGTGATAAAGCCCCCTTCGACTTTGCATATGACGGGTTCATCTACAAGGCCGATACCGAGATATGGAATTGAAGCATCGCATACAATAATCCCTTCTGCAGTCCCCTCTATAGGGGTTGTATTTGCTTCAATAGTGGGGATGGTAGAGAACTGACCTTTTTCAACTACGCAGTAAAGCGCATTTCCGCGTCTTCCTTTCGTATTGAAACGAAGATCAGTTCCTCCCGGAGAGGTGATATGAATTTCTTCGGCAGTTTCCAGGGCTTTGGCGACAGCAATGCAGGTTGGTTTGATTTGATCAAAGTCAGCTTCTATCCCTCCGTGCATCATAACTTCAGGGGTGAAATCTGTCATGACGATGATTCGAGCTCCGGCTGCCGCCGCATTTTTTACTGCATGTGTATGGGTAATAGAGTAACTGACGGGCACGATCACGACGTCCGCATTTTTCATGGCGGCGGCCACGGCTGCAGGCGGTTCTTCTCCGGCCCGTTTGCGAGGCTTCATACTCATAATCATTACTTCTGCACCTCGGTCACAGGCAACGGCAGCAACAGCTTGAGCGATGTCTGTTTTAGCATAGTCAGTGACCAAAAGGACAGTTTCCCCAGCTTGCACTTTTGTAGCAACATCGACTAAAACCTTGGCTCCCTTCATCATTAGAAGTTCTTTCATCACTTTTCCTTTCTTTGCGCCATCATCGAGCAGTTGCACCAATTTAGGGCATCCTTGCACAGCTATGACGCATTTAAGTTGGTTTATTGAGGCTTTGAAAACTAGTCAGGTTGATTATTGGTTGGATGATTCTGCTAGGTTTCAAAATAATCTATGCAAGAACTATGCCAAGTTTGCGCTATCTATTTGAAAATAGTTATACGAATGCACTGTTAAGTTGAAAACAGTTTCTGTCAAGCTTTTTAAGCGAAGTGCAGGAAAGGACCTGGCATGGGATGAAGCGTGCAAGAAAACGATAATAGAAAGGCTATTTTTTGATTCAGTAATCTCCCCTTAGTAACCCCTGTTGGTATAAAAAAGCGGTTTTTTTTATAACTTCTGTGGCTCAAAGTGTTTCCACGCATTTCCAGAAGCCGGCGAGACTAATGCAGTAGATAGGTCCCTCGGAAGAAATATGAAAACCACTCCAAAAATCAAACAATTGACTTTAGCCTGCTTTTTGGCTGTGACATCAATGATGTTGACATCCTCCTCGTCATAAATGACAAGGATTCCATACCACCTCTGCAGCGGCCGTAGCCTAATGCTGCAGTCGGTCTCTTTGGGTTCCTGCTGACAGCGGCCTTACTGCACCACTCATACCACAGGCTAACCGGGCCCGTCCGGCCCTTAATACATTTATCGCTCCAACCTCATCTGCGTTGGAGCGGAAACCGCAGCCAATGCATGCAAAGGTCGCTTGCGATTTTCTGTTCTCTACAGAGACAAGCCCGCATCGAGGACAAGTTCGGCTCGTGTTTCTGGGATCTACTTTTATCAGCCTTCCGCCTCTCCGCTCTAATTTGTAGGAGAGCATCCGGAAAAAGCCATACCATCCCTGATCCAAAATTGATCGATTCAGTCCACTCTTCTGTTTGACGTTTTTGCCCGGCGATTCTTTTGTTCCGCTGGCAGAAGCGGACATGTTCAAGACCTTAAGGTCCTCAACGTATACGATGCTGTGGTTTTTAGCTATCTTTGTAGAGGTCTTGTGAAGAAAATCTCTTCGGCTGTCGGCTATATAGCGGTGCAATCGAGCAATTTTTCGTTTTGTCTTTCTGCTGTTTCTGCTTCCTTTCTTTTGCCGCGCAAGTTTCCTTTGCAGCTTGGCAAGTTTTTCCTGCTCCTGCTTAAAAGCGTTTAGAGGTTCAACGAAGTCACCGTTTGACATAGTCACAAAACGTTTGACACCCATGTCTATTCCTATTTCAGAAGGATTGGGAGCAGATGAGACGACTTCATACTCAGTCTGTATGCTGACATCCCATTTCTCCCCGCGCCGGCTGACAGTGACATTCTTAATGGTTCCGATGATATCCCTGCTTTTTCGATATCCCATCCAGCCGATTTTCGGCAGTCGGATCTGTTGTTTAACCTCATCAAGTTCAACGCCCTGGGGAAATCTGATGGAGTCATTCCGGAATTTTTCCTTGTACTTCGGAAAATTAGCCCGCTTCCGAAAGAAATTGGTGTAAGCCTGATTCAGGTCCTTCAGCGATTGCTGAAGAACTTGACTGTGACACTCTTTTAAGAAAGGATTTTTCTTTTTCCATTCAGGAAGTCTATTGGCTGCCTCAGCGTA